>Ga0160461_1000046_pt1 | contig 186657 bp, 159 predicted proteins | sample HID1975I_E6MG_FD_108266 | JGI IMG/M metagenome (GOLD analysis project Ga0160461, IMG submission 108266) | Enriched soil microbial communities from UW Madison campus, WI, USA - HID1975I_E6 MG | ecosystem: Environmental > Terrestrial > Soil > Unclassified | place: USA: Madison, Wisconsin... | reverse complement strand
TTGGAAAACGAAGGATAACCTTCATATCCTGTCTGGTTTTGTGAGATGTCTGTAATTCCCGTAAGCTTATTTCCTCCTTCAGCGTAAGTATAGCTCAGATCATCAATTACCGTCGCCGTATTGTTTCCGTAGCTTATTACCGAGGTTCTGTATAGATTGGTAATGTTTCCATTCAGATCATAGTCTAAAGATTCTGTATTTTCTTTGCTGTACGGATTATCCGGATTTTGGTAATATCCTGCTGTTAATCTGTTCAAATTATCATAGGCATAACCATATCTTTTTGGTGTAGAAGAAGGGTTAACGCCTAATGTTTCCACAGCTCTCCAATCTACCTCGGCAATGTTTCCGTTGTATTTCGCTTTTACATTCTTTCCTGAAAACTGAACCTGATCAGGATTTTCGATTCCTTCTTTTTGATTGTATTTTATGTTATAAGAAAACAGCTTGCCGTCCAAATTGCCCAAAGTCATCTGGTCTTTGTTGATATGGGTCATCCAGCCACGGATATTGTAGGTATAATCGATGCTTTGAAGATGGTTTCCTATCTTTTTATTGGCTAGCTGGGACAGCTCGTTGTAACTGTTTTCGGCAAGCAGCACTTCTGTATTGTTGTCTACTTTATGATAATGCTGCCAAAGCCTGTTTTGGGCATCATACACAAACCGTTCTTTTACAGCTATTCCTGATTCACCCTCTTTTCTCAGGTGATAAGTGTATACTTTTTGCGGAGTTCCCGAAAAATCAAGCTCCGATTCCGTTTTCGTATAGCCTCCCAAATGATTAATGGAATGACTTCCGACCGCTCTTCCTTTCTGATCATACCAAGTGTAATTCTTTGTCCAGTTGTCGTCTTCAATGTTTTTTACATAAGAAGCTACCGGTAAACTTTTGGTACTTACATTTAAACTTGAATCGTCAGTAAGTAGCGTATTACTAGGAAATTCAGGCATAAATCCCGGTGTTCCGGCAGGATAGGTATCGTAATAATTGACGGATAATATACTTTCTATATTTTGAGGATACGCAGTATTGGCATAATAGATTTGTAAACCGCTCTGAGTGTATGTTCCCGCAGTTTCTATATTGGTTCCATAGTTATTTGTAATCCATTCTTGTACTGCTTTTCGGTCGCCATTATCAATTGAAATTCCAGTGTATAAAATTCTTCCGAACTTATCATATTTTGTGAAAAGCCATTTGGAGTCTGATCTTAAATTAGCATCCTGTGTTGCCACAAGACGGTCGGCTTTATCATACACCATATATTCCCAATCTTTTCCCGGAAGCTTCTTCTCAACAAGGCGGTTTCTGCCGTCATATTTGTACTGATAGCAAAGATTATTTAATGTGAGATCAGGAAATACACCGGCAGTTAAGTTTTTAACGGCTTCTGCTGCTAAAGGTGGAATGACATAAGCCAGCTGATCATAATCATTGTAAACATAATAAGTATCGGCATTTTCTGTGGCACTGATCACCTTTCTTACCATTAAAACCTGACCCCGGCCATTTTTATATTCAGTGGTCGCATTTCCGTCTTCGTCCGTTACCGTATTTTTGTATAACCGGGCAGTACCGTAAGAAGGTGATAAACTAAGTTTCGATTCGAAAGTGGTATAGTTAAATGTGGCTGTAAACTTTCTCACCTCTCCGTCAACATTAGCATCGTAATTAAATGTGACAGGATGGGCTTGCCAGTCTGTGCCGGGCTGTACCTGAGATAAAACCCTGTCCAGAGGTGATGCTTCCAGGTTGGAGTGACCAAAGGCAAAATTATCACCATAATACGTCGTGGCTGAAGATTTTACTCCTGCTTGAATTCCGCCATTCAAGGTATTCATAGGGGCGGGAAGCCAGGAATCGACCTGTCTTCCGAAACCGTCATATTCAATATGGCTCACCACATCTTTTCCGGTAGGTGATGCTTTTACATTCACAATCTGTTTAGCCCTGCCTAAACCGTCAAAATATTGAACGGTTTCTGCTGTCTTTGAAGCGCTCGCTCCATTATAGTCTAAATTAGGTTTTAGAATAAACATAGTTTTCATTTGTGCTCAGGTTCAAAGTCTGACCATGGGAAAGACCCACTACAAACAATGCACTGATCGGAAGGATTATTTTTTTCATATCTGGTTTTTAGTGTTTGTAGTTGTATAGGAATTCTTTTATAATTTTACCGTTGACATCCTTGATGCTTTCCAACCTGTTTGCAGAATCATATTTGTAAATCTCTCTGATACCCGATGGCGGGGTAATACTCGTCACTCCAATCAGTGGATCGTAGGTGTAAGTGGCGATCTGAGCATTTTGTAATGCTGTGTTTTTTCTGAATGCATCCAATTTATCAATTAAAGTTTGCTCAGTACCTGCATTAATGTCAGCATCGGAAGCTGCAATAATTTCTGATGCCAATGCGCTTGCTACAGAATAAGGCACTCCTGTTACTTTTGCAATAGGTTGAGTTGAGTTGTAGCCCCAAATGATTGCCGTTGGAATACCGTCTTTTGTTGTGTATTGAAGAATGTTTCCTTGACTGTCGTATTGATCGTAAGTGATTTCTTTTACTACAAACCCTGTTAATAAGTCATAGGTAGATATAGATTTTGGATTAAAATTGGTTGGATCATTATCGTATTCTGTAACTATTTTTGATGTTTCCTTTGAAACGAATCCACTGTTTGTCCATTTTTCTAGCTCATTTACTACTTTTAAAGGTGTTGACAACATATTTTTGAATACAAGTTTAAAATCTGTAGGAAGCGATGGATACAAGTACGATGTTTTATAAATATTTTCCCCCACTTGGATCAGATTTTTGAATTTGAGATACACTCAATGTTTTATTGTCCAAATAGTTATAATAAGTGCTTTGAGAAACATTTCCACTAGGCAAATAATTTTCATCACTAACCACATCAACGACAAACGGCATGGTACGTATTCTACTTTTTTGAATCCAAATCCCTTTAATAAGATTAACTTTAGTAGTATAATCTTTGTCCGTATTAAAGTTGCAGTTGTTACCCAAATTGCCGCCTACAATTATATTTTTACAATATGGATGATAAAGTAGTGTTTTATATTCTGTTGTTATATGGCGTATCTCACTATTATATTTAAAGAAAATTTCTTCTCTTAACTTCCCCCTCCTATCGCTGTTATCAATAAAATAGGCTTTCGAATTTCTCTGATAATTTTCCAAAAGTATATTACTGTGGTTTGTAAAGTAAAGTTTTGTATTTAGCAGCAGGTCATCTGCGTAATCAGGATACCATAAAGAGCTGGTAAATATATACTCTTTATACAAAGATCCATTTAAATATTCCTGTACATTGCCATATTCCATATTTTGTTTTGAGAAAATGCTCTGCTCTATATTTGAACCTTGCTCAACTATATGCTTAACATTTTCTACGAGAAAAGGAAGGGTTTGAGTATATTGTGTATATGTAAAAAAGTCATAATTTGACTTTAAAACTCCTGAAGAACCGGCACTAGGATTATCTTTACTCTTAAGGTACTTAAATTCACGAATAATCGGACCACCGTAATAGGGAGTATCTATCATTCTTTTTATTCTTAAGCCGCTTGTTATCCCTGTTGAATTAACAATCTGTGGAAGAAAATCAGTAGTAGAATTTCTTGCGATTTTATATGAAAAATCATGAGGTTCATAAATAAATTCAGTAGTTCCTTTCGTTGGATATATTATTTTTTTTAAGATACCAGCGTCGGAATATGCCGGATTCGAATCCCTACTGTCTCCTGTTATTGTCAAATCTCCGGTAGTTTTTGAAAAAGTATAAGCAGGAATAATCGGATTGTTTTGCGGCTTACCGTTCCAATATCCCCAAAAATCTACTGCCCGAGTTGTTTCGGAAGGAAAGAACCCGTCATTATAATATTCGAAATTATATTCATCCTGATTTATTTTTAAATTGGTTAAAAGCCATCTTTTGCTTTGAGAGCCTTTAGGAGTAAGACTAAAATCAACCGTTTTAACGGTTTTATATCTGTTTTTAATCAGAATTTTTTCCAGATAGTCATATCTGTAAGAATCATTTAATGTATTCAGATATTTAAACTCTACTGTGTAATTATTGTCAAAAACACCATTAGGGAGTACTTTATCAATAAAGTTTATTTTTTGTAGTTTTACTTTTTTAGTCACGTTATATGAAAGATACGGACTCTGCCATGCAGAAGATTGTCCGTTTCCGGTTATATGATATCCATTTACACTTCCTTCAAAGTTATACTCAGAAGATGTATTAACCTGATTCAAATATTTATTAATTTCAAAAGAAAATGCTACAACATTCATGTTTGTGGGGTATGGAAGTGTATTTTTACGCTTACAGTAATTCATTTCCTCACCCACTCCAAAATCATCATTGTAGGTATATGAAATCCTTTTTCCGTTTTTAAATATCACCTCTTTCAAATACCAGGAAGTTATCGTCATATTAGGATCCCCATCGCCGCCAGTAACACCACCAACAGGTTCCTGTCCAAGATTGCTGCTTATTTCAAGACTATTAATATGCCCTCCGAATAAAAATTCGTTTCCTTTTCCATCAATTATTTTAAACCTGGAATATAATGGCTGGCAATCCGTTTGGTCTGCTACAGGCTGTTGTTGATATTCACTTATATTCACTACTATATTGGGATCCTCGTTGCAATATACGATAGGACGACCGTCATTAGTCAAATAAAAGTATCCGGAAATTCCGAAAAAATTAAATGAATATTTGTCGGATTCTATCTCGGAATACAACGCCGGAGAAGCTGAACTTACAGGAGGATAATTGTTTGAATTGTGATTGGCTGCAAAAACTTCTTCGTTGGTTTTATTGGCTTTAATAGCTTCTAAAAAACCATTGATCCCTGTTGTGGTATAAATAAAGTAATCATCAGGTATATTATTAATGTCTCTTGTAATAACACCGCCAGGGTTCATTGACCAGTTTAAACCATAATATCCTGATTTTTTTGTTGGTAAAAAGCCAGAGGAATCATATTGCAGGTTTATACCTATATTATAGCCGTCTATGGATTGTCCAAAAATAGGAATACTTATATCTGCCATTCCTGCAAATTTATTTACAGGAATATTTCCTCTTTTTTCATAACTTGTTGCTTCAGGAGATTTTATATTAATCGGCGGATTTGTTACTTGACATAATAAAGAATTGCTTATTAACGCAGTAAATACAAAAAACCTAAAAGTTTTTTTTCTAATTTTCATCATGTTTATTTTTTAATTAATTTAGCATTCGCAGTTTTCTCAGTATCGGTTTTCACAACGACCAAATACGCTCCCTGAATCAGATTCTGCGTATTGATCTTAGTCACTTTATTCTTTGTTTTTAAACTCTGAAGCTATCTTCCACCCATATCATAAAGAATGATATCCGCTTCCTTAAAGCCTTGCTCTGAGCCTGTCGAAGAGTCAAAACCAATCTCCACATAGCAGTAATCTGATACAGGATTAGGATAAATCTTAATATTCTGTTTTTCGATTAGCTGATCAATTTGGCTGTCTCCGAGTTTTAAAATCTTCCAGTTCTCTTTACCCAATTCTTCAGCACTTGTTCCTGCCAAAACAATCGAACCATCCTTATTCATCTTCAGATCAGAAAGTCTTTCCTCTTTCTTTCTCGACTCTCCTTTTACGTGTTTTCGCCATTGTTCGTTGCCATTATTGTCGATATAAAGCATCCAGAATGTCTCATCATCAGCTTCAATTCTTCCTTCTGCCTGCGTATATCCACCCAACAATATTCCTTTGGTCAGGTCTTGGTTCTTTTCTCTTTTATCCTGACTCTTATTAATCACATTCATTCCCATCAGGATATCTCGATTCTTAAAATTGTAAGATTTCTGCCACTGTTCTTCCCCTTTTGTGTTTAAAGAAATCAGCCAAACATCAGTTCCTTCATCAATTCCGACGGTTTTGTTTCCCGATCTTTCCGACCTTGATTCTCCACCGATAATATATCCTGAAGAAGTAAAAACCATCGTTCTTAAATGATCATCACCCGTGCCTCCAAAATTCTTTTCCCATTCTATTTTATTGTCTTTGTTGAGCTTGATTACCCAGTAATCACCTTCACCAAAGTTGTCAGTGGACTTGGAATAATTGATAGATGATAATTGATCGTTGATTTTATTACTCGACGGTTTATCATTGATCATTGATCTCTTATCATTGATAAACTTTCCACTTCTCGAGTATACTCCAAGCAGTGCTCCTCCGTCAGGTGTAGGAATCATTTTTTCGACTTCATCCAGACCTCTTCCGCCTAATATTAATTCGGAAAGAACTTTTCCGTTTTTATCGAGTCTTGTTACGTTCACATCTTTAGAGCCAAATCCGTTGGCTGAATTCTGAACATTTCCTGCGATCATAAAACCAAAATCAGCAGTTTGGATCACAGATCTTGCTTCTTCATCCTGCGGTGTTCCTAAAGTTTTTTGCCATAGTTCATCTCCAAATTCGTTGATTCTAATGAGCCAGATATCGGAGCCACCTTTAGAAGCATATTTTTTGTCTAAACCTTTTCCCGAATACGATGTTCCAGCCAACAGAAATCCACCTTCCTGCGTAGCAACTGTTGCCGATAAAAAATCGTGATTTTGTCCTGAGAAATACTTTTCCCAGACTTCTTCTCCTTGTTGATTGAGTTTTACCAGATGAAATCGTAGCCGTTATTCTGTTTTGAAGCTACAGATGACACTGCAGTTTTACCTGCTGCCTGAATACTGCTCCCTGTGATTAGATATTGCTGATCGACTGTTGTGGTGACTTGCGAGAGAAAATCCTGAGTAGAAGATTTAATGTCTTTCTGCCATATCACCTCCTGAGAATAGAATACAGCAGCTGTACATACAAGTAATGCACTCGTGTAGAGTTTTTTCATAATTTGTGTTTTAGTATTTCTTCTTGCTAATTTAACTTTTTTTAACGAATATCACAATTTATTGATGCAAAACTTATTAAGTATATAATTTACGCTGCAAAAAAAAATCACTGTTGCGACAAAAAATAACTTTTTATTTTATATCATGAAGCACTGAAAAATTTAGGTTCGTTTATGTATTGATCTCCACTCCACAATTGGACATACACCAAAGATTAGACTTTCGAAGATTGAAATAAAAAATTTCTATTACTGGTAGATTTAATAACTATCAAGGATAATGTTTGTGCATTTGCTAATTATTGTTGTTTAATATTAAATATGTCGAAATGTTTTTAAATTTGTTCTTATTCTTAAATAAAAACACAATGACGACAAAACAATCCAACAGGCTGAACATGGCCAAAACTCTACGACAATTCTTTTCTGCTGAACAGGCAAAATACGCAGGTAATAATCCTGTGACAGTAAGAATTTCAGAACTGAATACTATTGTTGATCATCTCGACAGTTTAGTGGCAATTCAGACGATCGATACTACAGCAAATACAGGTTTAAAAGCAGATGCAAGATCATTAATGATCAATCTTACGGTGGCGTATGCCAATACAGCTGCTGATTATTTTGATGATAAAGACAGCCCGTTGAGCAAACAGCTTACCACAAGCAAATCTAAAATCAACGGATTGACTGGTGTAGAAGCAAAAATTTATTGCAACAGGCTTTATAATGTGGTCAATGATCATATCGGAAATCTTAGTCCTGACTATGTAACTGCTTCCGAAACAAGTCAGTGGTTGGTGGCTATTAATAATTTTGATGCCAAAGCGTATGACGCAGGGGTAAGTATCGATACAAGCCAGAATGCCACTCAGGATCTGAAAGCAGAATTTAAAAAATTAGGAACATGTTTACAGAAGATCGATAGACTGATGAAAAAGTATGATATCCTAAATCCCTCACTGTACGGGAACTACAAAATTTCCCGTAAAACATCAGATCTCGGAATACGTCATAATGAAATTCCATCACAGAATTAAAAAAAACGGGCTGATATTGATTACCTGATAATTAACCAGTGTGCATTTTAATTATCTTTCGAAAATAAGTGAAACGGCTTTGTTAGCCTGATTTTTTTACAATGCTTTGTCTTTCTTTGAGTTTTTTACGTGAGGAAAGGCAAAATTTTTTATAATAAAATAGCCTGAGTTCGGGTTAAGTAATAATCGTAAAATATTAACCGTGAGGTTATTATATATTTGACGCAAAGGTAAGTTTTATGCTCTTATAATAAAGTAAGCAAGCATGAATCAACAAGTTGATTTTATAAAGCTTTTGCTCAAGCTTTGCGAAGCAAATTTATTTGCCTTTGCTTTCTAAAATTAGAAAGTTTAATTATAAAATCTTTGCGTTTAATGATTTAAAAACTATTATCAGAATCTCTTATCCCGAACTGAGGTTAAATATTATTTTTAAGGGTAAGCAAGAATACAAAAATGTAAATAATCAGTCACTTGACGATATCTGTAAAATGCACAACGTGTTTGATGATTGTTTAGCATAACATATTACAATGTCAAATACTAAAAAGTAAATGCTATCAGACAAAATAGGGTAGTACTACATCTTTTTGACCAGATAAGATGGCTTTTCGATTCATACAGACTACTTTCGGAAGCTGAGAGATCATATTTTGAGTATGACAGACGGTATTTTTAGTGGTATTGCTTACATTTAATCTGCGACAGATGATTTTATTGAGAAGCAACATGGTATTTGTGCATAATCAGATTACTTTACGAGTATTTGAGCCGACATTCAGTGTGATGTTGACTGTATTCTTTTACAGTCAGCAGAGTTTTCAGCAGAGCCAAACAATTTTGCTTAACGGTAACGTACAATAATTAAATCACACTAAGCCTTTGCTGTCATCTTATTTCAAATTTTTCGCAGAAGCTGATATTCTTTTTTAAACCGTCTATCATCAGGAAGTAGTGAGTTTGTATTTGTATTCCTTTATAAATCAGTTGTTTGTGTGAGTATTTATGTGGTTTTGACACAGATTATTTTTTCCATATAAAATCAAACTTTTGATTTTATATTTTACGATACCTTATATATCATAAATTGGAATTAAGATTCACATTAAGGTTTTATTCAAATTCAAAGAAAAATAAGTAAATTTGTGAGCATTAAAATAAATAAATTTAAAAAACAATAAAATGTCAATTTTAGTAAACAAAGATTCTAAAGTAATTGTACAAGGATTTACAGGTAACGAAGGTACTTTCCACGCTGGTCAGATGATCGAATACGGAACAAACGTAGTTGGTGGTGTTACTCCGGGGAAAGGAGGAAGCGAGCATTTAGGTAAGCCGGTATTCAATACGGTAGCTGATGCTGTATCAAAAGTTGGAGCCAACGTAAGTATTATTTTCGTACCGCCTGCATTTGCTGCAGATGCTATCATGGAAGCTGCTGAAGCAGGTATCAAAGTGATCGTTTGTATTACAGAAGGTATTCCTGTTGCAGATATGGTAAAAGTAAAATCTTATATTGCAGACAGAGAGTGCAGATTAATCGGGCCAAACTGTCCTGGAATCATCACTTCTGAAGAAGCTAAAATTGGTATTATGCCAGGTTTCGTTTTCAAAAAAGGTAAAGTAGGAATCGTTTCAAAATCAGGAACTTTAACTTACGAAGCTGCTGATCAGGTGGTAAGAGCTGGTTACGGTATTTCTACTGCAATCGGAATCGGTGGTGACCCGATTATCGGAACTACAACTAAAGAAGCTTTAGAATTATTCATCAACGATCCGGAAACTGAAGCGGTTGTAATGATCGGTGAGATCGGTGGTGGTCTTGAAGCTGAAGCGGCAAGATGGTACAAAGCAAGTGGTTCTACAAAGCCAGTTGTAGGTTTCATCGCAGGGCAAACTGCTCCTAAAGGAAGAACAATGGGGCACGCTGGTGCAATCGTTGGTGGTGATGAAGATACAGCTCAGGCAAAAATGGAAATCATGAGAGAAAACGGAATCAACGTTGTAGATTCTCCTGCTGACATTGGTGCTACTGTAGCAAAGATCTTAGGATAAGCGAAAAACAAATATGATATGAAAAAAATTTTATTAACATCTGCATTAGCCTTTTCTTTTTTATCGTTCGCACAAATCGATTTAAGAAGTACAAGATTTGGTCTTACAGCAGGTGCAAACTATTCCAGAGTTAAAAATGCACACAACCCTTCAGGAGCAAGATTTGCTTTTCAGGGTGGGCTTTTAGCTTTAATTCCAATGGGTGGAGCAGATCAGTTTTATTTGCAACCCGAGGTTACGTATTACGGAGCCGGCGAGTCAGGGAAAAATAAAGATTCGAAAGGTGCTGATGGTTATGACGCTGTATATGCCAATAACTATTTAAGCGTTCCAATCTACTTTAAAGGGTATTTTTCTGAAGCAGAATCAGAATTTTTTGGATTAATAGGTCCGAGATTTAATTTCTTGCTGAGTCAGAATGTAAAAAATGCTCCTGTAGGAAGACCTTATTATGATCCTGATGTAACTGTTCCTGAGTATCCGAAGATTAATGGTAAAGCAAATAGCTTTAATTTCGCCATTGGTGCAGGAATAGGATATAGCTACAAAAGACAGTTGGAACTCGCTTTAAAATATGATTTAGGACTTTCAAATACGTATCCTAATCTTGTTGAAAGTTTTACGCAAGATCCCAATACGGCTAAAAAAAAATCCGAGCAGGTTCTCAGTTTGACTTTAAGCTATATTTTTGAATAAAATTTTTTTAATCAAAATATACAAAATCCCGAAGTTTATACTTCGGGATTTTTGTTTTTATAAATATCTTGGTAGCTTTTTGCTTTTTAGTATAAAAATTCTTAGTAATTTTTTATTCTTCTTAATGAGGCTAACTATTGTTAAGTGAAACGCCTTTGCGATCGAAAAATATTTATAATAATTAAAAAGTCTTAGCGATCTTAGCAGGTTTTACCCTCTGATCCACTTCCAGATTTCCTTCATGGTCGCCTTATTTCCATACATTAAAATCCCGACTCTGTAAATTTTTCCGGCTAGGAAAATCATAAAAATGGTTGTTCCTAAAAGCAATGCAATCGACAAACCAATCTGCCAGGCCGGAACTCCAAACGGAATTCTCGCCACCATCGCAACAGGCGAAGTAAATGGAATAATCGACATCCAGAAACCAACCGGTCCGTCAGGATTATTGATTACAGAAATACTTCCGTACATACCTAAGGTAAGCGGGAGGATAGCAAATAAAGTGAACTGCTGCGTTTCCGTTTCATTGTCAACAGCTGAACCAATTGCAGCGTAAACAGAGCTGTAAAACATATATCCCAAAAGGAAAAATACGATGAATACAAAAATAATCAGCGGGAAATTTAATTCTAATAAACTATGAGAAACCTGTGTTGCAATTTGGGCGATATCAAGTTTGCTCATCAATTCTTCATTTCCTCCGGGAATATTTTTCTGAAGTGAGGCAAATCCTGTGTTCAAAACCAGAGCTCCGACTACTGACATCATAATCCATACAATAAACTGCGTTAACGCAACCATGGTTACTCCCAGAATCTTACCCATCATCAATTCAAAAGGCTTTACGGAAGAAATGATAATCTCTACAACACGGTTGTTTTTTTCCTCCAAAACGCTTCGCATAACACGTACGCCATATATGATGATAAACATAAATGTTACATACATCAAAACCATACTCAAAGCGCTTTTTACGCCAAATGCCAAGTCTGAATCTTCTTTATTGTCTTCAGAAACATTGATGGTTTTTAAGGTGAAACTTTTATCAAGATCGGCAAGTTGCGCTTCCTGAATTCCAAGTTGTTTTATTTTCTCTTTTTTGATGACATTTGTAATGTCTGAAATAATTTGTTGTTTGGTATCAAAACCGATTTTGGTGTTTACAACCAATCGTGTGCTTTTTTCTAAATCATCAAAATTATTGCCTGATAAAACCGGAAGAATTAAAATTCCGTCAAGACTTTCGTTGCCTTTTAGGTTTTTAACTTTAGCCTGTTCTTCAGCGGAAGGAATAAAAACATAGTTGATTTTTTCATCAGACTTCAGTTGTCCCTTAAAAAGCCCGCTGTTATCAACCACTTCAATCACATTGTGAGACTGATTGGCTTTAAACATCATTCCGATAACCGCTCCGAAAGCAATGATCATTACCGGAGCCAGCAAAGTGAGTATAACGAAGGATTTTTTCTTAACCTGCGTAAGAAATTCCCTTTTTGTAATTAAAAAAATATTGTTCATAAAATTAAGAGTGATTGCTTACCGCATTGATAAATACTTCATTCATGCTCGGAATTCTTTCGTCGAAAGATCTTACTTTTCCTACATTAACCAAATCTAAAAGGATATTGTTCTGATCTGCTTCGTTTTTCAAATCAAAAGAAACGAGGTTATTTTCATTGCTAATGTTGAAAATTCCATATTTATTTTTAAACTGATCAAACTGGTCATCGTTGACTTCAGATAAAGTAATTCCAAAAATATTTTTTTTGAATTTTTCACGAACATCAAAAACCCTTCCGTCGATTATTTTTTTAGAATTATTGATCAACGCAACATAATCACACATTTCTTCTACACTTTCCATTCTGTGGGTAGAAAGGATAATAGTGGTTCCGTTATTTTTAAGTTCAATAATCTGATCTTTAATTAAATTGGCATTCACCGGATCAAAACCTGAAAACGGTTCATCCAAAATTAAAAGATGTGGTCTGTGAAGAACGGTTACTACAAATTGTATTTTCTGAGCCATCCCTTTTGAAAGTTCAGACAGTTTTTTCTTCCACCACTGATCGATATTAAGTTTGTCAAACCATTTTTTTGCTTCATTCAGGGCATCATTTTTTGTCATTCCTTTGAGTTCTCCAAAGTAAAGAATCTGATCTCCTACGCTCATATTTTTATAAAGACCACGTTCTTCCGGCATGTAGCCGATGTCTTTAATATGATTCGGATTCAATTTTTCTCCGTTAATGAAAACGTTCCCAGAATCGGCTTGTGTAATCTGATTGATAATTCGGATGAATGATGTTTTTCCTGCTCCGTTTGGTCCTAGCAGACCGTAAATACTTCCTTTCGGAACGTGTATGCTAAAATCGTCTAATGCGGTCTTTTTTCCGGCATTGTAGGTTTTAGTAATTTGTTCAGCTTTTAGCATTAAAATTGTTTTTACAATTAGTTATGAAATATCCCGAAAGTTACGGAATAATTAAAAAAAAATGTGCTAAAAGAAAAAATCCTGATGATTATCAGGATTTGAATATTATTGTTTTACTATTTGAGTAACTTTCTGCGTATTGTCGCTTAGAATATATCGTATCAGATATTTTCCGGGTTTCAATCTCTGAATATTAATTTCAGTGTTGTTACTGTTTACATTGTAGCTAGCAACCTGAGTTCCTAATATAGAATAAAAAGTAACGTTCTTTATTTTTAATGAAGCATCTTTAGCTTTCACCATCAAAAAATCTTTCGCAGGATTCGGATATGCTGTAAGCACACCGTCATCAGATTTTTGATTTGTGGAGGTTGGCTCTTTTATTTGTGCTTTCAAATTGTCAGAAAACATGATAGAAGCGCCAAAAAATATAAATAAAAGTAAAAGTTTTTTCATCAACGATAAATTTGCTTAAATATTACTAACAAAAATAATAAATTATATAATTCTCTGCAATAGTTTTTTGTAGAACTTATATTAAATTTGCAATAAATTATTCAAAAAGTATTCCAAAGATGATATATTCTAGAAACAGAAGACTAAGAGTGAATGAATCGATGAGAGGTTTGGTAAGAGAATGCAGTCTTTCAGTGAACGATTTTGTAATGCCTATTTTCGTAATGGAAGGTGAAAATAAAGAAGAAGCCATCGCTTCAATGCCCGGAATTTTCAGGCGAAGCATCGATCTTACGGTAAAAGAATGCAAAGAATTATTTTCTTTAGGAGTAAAGGCGGTTAATCTTTATATGAAAGTTTCAGATGATTTAAAGGATAATACCGGAAAAGAAGCGTGGAATAAAGATGGTTTAATGCAAAATACTATTAAGGCAATTAAAGACGCTATTCCTGAAATGGTGATTATGCCTGATGTAGCTTTAGATCCTTACTCAATTTACGGTCACGACGGAATCATAGAAAACGGAAAAATCATCAATGATGCTACCAATGATGCGCTTGCAAAAATGGCTGTGTCACATGCTGAAGCCGGAGCTGACATTGTGGCACCGAGTGATATGATGGATGGCAGAGTTTTAGCAATTCGTGAAGCTTTGGAAGAAAGCGGATTTCATGATGTGGGAATTCTAAGTTACGCGGCAAAATATGCAAGTTCTTTTTACGGGCCATTCAGAAGTGCTTTAGACAGCGCACCAAAAGATGATATGGAAATTCCGAAAGATAAAAAAACCTATCAGATGGATTTTCATAATTCCCGTGAAGCGTTGAATGAAGTTTTCAAAGATGTGGAAGAAGGTGCAGATATTATTATGATCAAACCAGGACTTCCGTATTTGGATATTGTCGCAAAAGTGCGTGAAGCAATTGATTTGCCGATTGCAGTTTATAATGTAAGCGGAGAATATGCAATGCTGAAAGCAGCTGCTCAAAACGGTTGGCTCGAAAATGATAAAGCAATTATTGAAAGCTTAACATGCTTCAAAAGAGCAGGAGCAGACATGATTTTCACATACGCAGCAAAAGAAGCTGCAATGATTTTAAACAGGTAAAAGAGTTTAAAATGATGAGTTATGAATTATGAGTTAATTTCAAAGAGATCTTCGGTTTCAATCAACTCATAATTCATAATTTTTAACTCATAACTAAAAAAGCTTATTCCACATCAAAGTTTTTTCCTTTTACAAATTTCGCTGCAAAAGGAGCCTGGTTTCCGGAATATTTTAAAACAAAATGTTTTTTGGTATCGGTATCCACTTTTGCTTCTACATTAACATTAGTTGTCTGAAAACTGACATCCAAACTAATTCCCGATTCTTTTTCAAGAAAAATTTCTACACTTTCAGCATAAAATAAAGAAGTGCTTAAGTAATTAAACTTAATATTTTTACGGTAGGTTTTAGATTTTGATTGCGTGAAAGCTGAAAAACTCTTCAAAATTTCGATTCCTGGTGAATCGATATTGGTAATTCTCGATTTTGTAACTCCATTTACACGAATGGAGAAATTTTTTGCACTGTTGATATTTCCGTTAATTCCAATGTTAAATAAAGAGGGTAACGACAAACCGTATTCGATCATGCTGTCTTTGGTGAATTCAAAATCTGGAATTAACGCTGTATGTTTTGGAGTATTTAATAATTGATTTTTAACCGTATTTAACTGTTCACCCGAAAATAAATAACCGATGAGGTTGTTATTGGTTGTGCGCCAGTTTCGTCCGTTCCACTCGTAGATTTCACAGAGTAAAGTATCGGTTGACGAATGGGGGAGAAGTTCGATATCCTGCCACTTAAAAACTTCTTTGGCATAAGGTCTTCTGTTAATCAGGTTGATTCCCAGATCCAGCGCCATTAAGTCGCTTAATTGTTGATTGGTTTGCATAATTATTATTTATGATTTGGTGATTTAAAATTAAATAAAAATTGTCGAAATTGATCTTAATTATCATCACAATTTAAAGGATTCACAAGATTTAATAATAGATTGACATGAATAAAATCTTCTGTAAACGACGTTGCTTTAAACTTACTCAAAAACATTTGTCAGCATAGTTTTAAAAAAGTAATTTAGTCTTTTGAAATCACCATGATTACGCATGGTTTTAAGAATAACGAAAATTTACCTATGAAAATATACACCAAAACAGGGGATAAAGGTCAGACCGCTTTATATGGCGGAACGAGAGTTTCAAAAGCCAGTGCAAGAGTTGACAGTTACGGAAATATTGATGAGCTGAATTCTTTTATCGGAATCTCTAAAAGCCATATCACTGATGAGGAGGTTTTAAAACAGCTGAAAAAAATCCAGTTTGATTTATTTACAGTGGGCTCAGAAGCGGCAACTCCGGTTGATAAACTGATGTTGGCTAACGGAAAGTCTCGTCTTTCCTTGATTATTTCTGATACAGAAATTGAAGAACTCGAAAATTGGATGGATGCTTTTGAAGATAAACTAGAGCCTCTTCAATATTTTATTCTTCCGGGAGGCGGAAAATCGGCAACTTTTTTACATGCAGCTCGTACTATTTGTAGAAGAGCTGAACGTTCATTGGTATTCTTAAATGAATCTGAAGAAGTGCGTCCCGAATTGATCAAATATCTGAACCGTCTTTCTGATTATCTGTTTGTTTTGGCAAGATATATCTCAAAAATCAACAACGAACCGGAAGAATACTGGAATCCGAATGAAAGATAAAGTACTTCTTTTTATCAACGGTGACGCCCCGAAATCTTTCCCTGATTTAGAAAAATATAATTTAATTGCCTGTACAGATGGTGCTTTTCATTATTTGAAAGAACTCGGTTTTCCTTTAGATAAACTAGATTTTATTTCCGGGGATTTTGATTCTCATATTGGGTCTGACGAAAATGTGTATCAGGATAAATTTATTCTTACATTGGATCAGGATAAAACAGATTTTCATAAAGCGTTAGAAATTATTTTAGAAAAAGGATTTCAGGAGGTTGATGTTTTAGGAGGAAGTGGAGGAGAACAGGATCATTTTTTAGGAAATCTTACGGTCGCTTATTCATTTAAGAATAATTTAAACATAAAGTTTTATGACGAGTTTTCTGAATATTATTTTATTCCGAAAAATTTCTCTCTGAAAAATGTGAAAAACAAGATGATTTCTCTGTATCCTTTTCCTTCAGCTGAAAATATTACGACAAAAGGGTTGAATTGGCCATTAACAAATGATAGTTTAAGCATGATCTCAAGAATCGGTACGCGGAATTTTGCAGCAGAGGATGAAATTTCTATTGAATATGAATCTGGATATCTTTTGTTTTTTGTCGGAATTAATGAAATAGAATATCCTGAAATATATTGAAACAATTAATAAAAATATCATTTCTAATTATCATTATTTCTTGTGTTTTATCCTGCAAAACGCAAACTTTTTCCACACCTGAATACGGAATTTCACAAACTGAAAACCAATTTAAAATAAAAAAAGTAACCAATTTCAGAACAGTAGGGAATATTAAAAATATAGAGGGCAGAATTTTAAAAGATGGAAAGTTTTACAGAAGCGCGCATTTGCATCAACTAAAAAACAAGTCTATAGAAGAGTTTCAAAAATTAGGAATTAAAGAAATTATTGACTTGAGAAATTCTAAAGAAATTTCACAGAAACCAGATGTAATTCCTCAAAATATTGATTATAAAAATTATTCTGCTTTTGAAGATGAAGGAGATCAGTTGGATCAGGCGAAAAAGCTCGTTTTGAAAGGAAAAGTAAATGGTTCAGATGCAGACAAAAGAATGCTGGATTTTTATAAAAACTATGTCACAGAAAATCCAGAAATTATCCAGAAAATTATTCATGAGATTTTAGATTCTGAAAGTCCTGTTTTATATCATTGTACCGCAGGAAAAGACAGAACCGGAATAATAACCGCATTAATTTTAACTATTTTAAAATTTGACAGAGCAACGATTGAGAACGATTATCTTCTGTCAAACAATTACCGAAAGCAATTAGTTCAGAAAAGACTTAGTCTTGCCAATAATCTGCATTTTTTATATCCAAAAATGGATTTGAATGTTATCGAAAAATTAAGTTGGGTTGAAAAGGACTATTTACACGCTTCTTTTTCTGAAATTGATAATAAATACGGCTCAATAGATGTTTATATCCATCAGGTTTTGGGAATTACTGAGAATAAGAGAAACGAATACATTATTAAGTTTACTTATTGATTAAAGACTAATTTTTTAGTCGAAAAACAGTAGAAATTTATAATAAATTTAACGCTAAAAAATCAAACTTTTTTAGCAATTTTGCATTCTTAATTCACTTGTCAAAAAATGAAAATAAAATACTCGGAACTTATTGATCAGACATTGTATTTCCCAACGGAAGAATTCAATGTTTCTGAGAACAATTTGTCTTTTCACGATATTCCTTTGATGGAAGTTGTTGAGAAGTTTGGAACGCCTCTTAAGGTAAGTTACCTCCCGAAGATTTCTCAAAATATTCAGAAAGCAAAAGGCTGGTTTAAGGAAGCTTTTGAGAAAATCGATTACAAAAAAAACTACAGATACTGTTACTGTACAAAATCCAGCCATTTCAAATTTGTGATTGAAGAAGCTTTGAAGAACGATATTTCGATTGAAACTTCTTCGGCTTACGATATGGATATTGTGAAATCGCTTTATAATGAAGGGAAAGTTGATAAAAATATTGAAGTGATCTGTAATGGTTTCAAGACGGATGATTATCTGGCGAAAATTTCAGACATGATCAACAGCGGTTTTGAAAATATCACTCCTATTTTAGATAACTATAGAGAGCTTGATAAATTAACTGAAAGTATCGACACGACTTTCGATATCGGAATCAGAATTGCTTCTGAGGAAGAACCTAAATTCGAATTTTATACTTCAAGATTAGGAATTGGATATAAAGATATTATTCCTTATTACAGTCAGAAAATTGCTGAACATCCGAATGCAAGACTGAAAATGCTTCACTTTTTCATCAATACCGGAATCAAAGACACAGCGTATTATTGGAACGAATTGTACAAATGTCTTCGTGTGTATGCACGTTTGAAGAAAATTGCTCCGGAAGTAAATTCACTGAATATCGGTGGAGGTTTCCCAATTAAAACTTCTTTGAATTTTGATTACGATTACCAATATATGGTGGAAGAGATCGTTTCTCAAATTAAAAAATTCTGTGAAGAAGAAGGAGTAGAAGAACCAAATATTTATACAGAATTTGGAAGCTTTACGGTAGGAGAAAGTGGTGCAAATCTATATAAAATTATTTCTCAGAAACGTCAGAACGACAGAGAAAAATGGAATATGATTGACTCGTCTTTCATGACTACACTTCCAGATACCTGGGCAATTTCCAGACACTTTATCATGCTTCCGTTAAACCGTTGGGAAGATTCTTATGAAAGAGTTTTCTTAGGAGGTTTGACATGTGATTCAGATGATTATTACAACTCTGAACAGCATACCAATGCCATTTATTTGCCAGTTTTCAGTGATACGAAACCTTTATACATCGGGTTTTTCCATACTGGAGCTTATCAGGAAACAATTGGTGGTTATGGTGGAGTTCATCACTGTTTGATGCCGCAGCCGAGACATATTCTGATTCAGAAAGATGAAAATGGAGAATTCCAGTATGAAATCTTTAGAGAAAGACAGGAGCCTGAAGATATTTTGAAAATATTAGGATATTAATAGCGAAGAGTCATTTCTTTCAATAGAAATGAGCTTCGGCACGTTTAGATAAAAACAAAGCTCTCCAATTTGGAGAGCTTTTATATTTTAAAAATGTTTAGAAATTTTATCAATTTCGATTTCCGAATAATCTGAAATTACAACATTTGCTAAACTATAATCCTGATTGTGAGAATGGAAGCTTTTATAAGCTGTGCAAAAAATATTGGCTCGGTGCGCTGCCAAAATTCCATTGGTAGAATCTTCAATAACCATACAGTTTTCAATAGGTTCATTGGCCATTTTTGCTGCAAGCTGAAAGATTTCAGGATGAGGTTTTGACTCTTTTAGATCTGCACCGCTGATCTTTCCGTTAAAATATTTTTCTAAACCAAATTTATCAAAAACCATATTAATAGTGGTCATACTTGCCGAAGAAGCAACAATTAATTTGATGTTGTTTTCGTAATAATGTTCGATTAATTTTCTTACACCAGGAATTAAATCAAATTCTTCATCGTTGTAAAAATAATCTTTAAAATGAGTTCTTTTAATATTGGTAATATCTTCGTGAGTGTGAGATAATTTAAACTCAGAAATTAAAGTTTCACAAACTCTTTTTGTAGAAGCTCCTGTAAAAGAAGTATAAAGGTCTTCAGAAACCTCGATTTCTAGCTGGTTGAATGTTTTGAAATAAGCTTTCCTGTGCAGTGGTTCTGTATCAACAATTACCCCATCCATATCGAAAAGCACAGCTTTTAAGGACATAAATTTTTATTTTGTGCAAAATTAATGTTTTATTATGTAAAGATTAAACGATTTAAAAATTTAAAAACTCATAATTTATAGCTCATAACTTTAAACACTTACAATTTCTTCTTCTTATCTTTGCTGCAAATATTTTAATCTTTAAATCATTTAATTTTTTAATTATAAATTATGAAATCGCCGTGATTTGGAAAACAGAAGCCAATGAATATGTAGCGATTGCATATATCCTTTAAAAACAATAAATATCTTTATATGAAAACATACGCAGGAATTCCTGAAGAAAATGCTTCATTAGAAAATTCAAAAGTAGTTTTAGTAACAGTTCCTTACGATGGAACTTCAACTTGGGGAAAAGGGGCAGATAAAGGCCCGGAATTATTCCTTGATGCTTCTGAAAACATGGAATTGTACGACATCGAAACAGGTACAGAACCTTATTTGGAGGGAGTTTATTTAGCTGGAGAAATTTCTGAAAATTCTACCCCTGAAGCGATGACGGAAGCGGTTTATCAGAAAACGAAAGAGCTTTTGGCAACCGACAAATTGTTTACTCTTTTTGGTGGAGAACATTCGGTTTCTATCGGTTCGATTCGTGCGGTGGGAGAAAAATTTGAAAACCTTACAGTTTTACAATTAGATGCTCACACAGATTTACGTCCGGAATTCCATGGTTCTACTTCTAATCACGCTTGTGCGGTTTTTGAAGCGAATCAGAAACATAATTTAGTTCAGGTGGGAATTCGTTCTATGGATGTTGAGGAGGTTGAATATTTACCGGAAGGAAGAGTGTTTTTTGCGCATGAAATTGCCAATAATGAAAACTGGGTGAATGATGTTTTAGAAAAAGTTTCAGGAAATGTTTATATTACGATTGATTTGGATGCTTTCGATCCGTCAATTGCTCCTTCAACAGGAACTCCTGAGCCGGGCGGTTTGCAATGGTATCCAACTTTGGAATTATTAAGAAAAGTTTTCGAAAAATGCAATGTTGTTGCTTTTGATATTGTTGAATTAATGGATTCTGCGTATTCAAAACCAAGTGCCTTTTTAGCAGCAAAACTATATTATAAAATGTTGGCGTATTATCACATCAACAAAGACTAAAATTCCGCAGGAAACGGATTTTTTCTTTCAGTTTTTCTTTGGAAATTTGTGATACAAAACAAAATGAAATGTTCACACAAGACGAAATAGATTATCAGAGAATTGCCAAAGCGATAGAATTTATTCAGAGCAATTTTAAGCTTCAGCCCAATTTGGATGAGGTTGCTGAAAAAGTAAATCTAAGTCCGGCCCATTTTCAGAGAATATTTACAGATTGGGCAGGAACAAGTCCGAAGAAATTTTTACAGTTCATCAGTCTTGAACATGCAAAAAGTTTACTCAAAGAAGAAAAAGCCACGCTATTTGATGCAGCATTAGAAACCGGACTTTCAAGTACAAGCAGATTGCATGATTTGTTTGTGAAAATTGAAGGAATGTCGCCTGCAGAATATAAAAACGGCGGGAAAAATTTACATATCAATTATAGTTTTTCTGAAAGCCCATTTGGAAAAATAATCACAGCTTCCACCGAAAAAGGAATCTGTTATATGGCTTTTGAAGAAGATAAAGAAAATGCATTGAGAGATTTACAAAATAAATTTCCCAATGCATCTTTTTTTGAAAAACATGATGAGCTTCAGCAAAATGCATTATCAATTTTTACAAAAGACTGGTCAAAGCTCAATACCATCAAGCTTCATTTAAAGGGAACCGATTTTCAACTCAAAGTCTGGGAAAGTTTATTGACTATTCCAATGGGGAAATTATCAACGTATGGTAATTTAGCTGATAAAATTGGAAATCCTAAAGCTTCACGAGCTGTAGGAACTGCCATTGGAAGTAATCCTGTTGCGTTTCTTATTCCTTGTCACCGTGTGATACAATCTTCAGGGAAAATTGGCGGTTATATGTGGGGAAGCGATAGAAAACAGATGATAATTGGCTGGGAAAGTTCGAAGGTTTATTTGGAAGATTAGAATTGAATTATTTTTTGAACCATTAAGATTTGTTTTTAAAAAGTTAAGTTTAATTAAGGAAAATCAAATAGATTTTAATGAAGTTGACTGCTTAAAGCGAAGCTCAACTTAACCATCTCAACTCATTAATAGAATCTTAATGGTTTAAAATTAAATATCGAAATTTAAAAATGAATTTATTCGAGGACATACAAGATTTCCCCATCAATATTCTTCCCAAAGACGGTGTCACAGAATATTACGGAAAGATTTTTTCCGATGCTGAATGTGAGAAATATTATCAATATTTAATCAATCATATTCCGTGGGAAAATGATGAAGCGGTTATTTTTGGAAAACTGATCTATACCAAGAGAAAAGTTGCTTGGTTTGGCGAAAAAATATTTGAATACACTTATTCAAACCGAACGAAATATGCAAAACTCTGGACTCCCGAATTATTAGCCCTAAAACAAAAATGTGAAGAAGCTTCAGGAGAAACTTACAACTCTTGTCTTTTGAATTTGTATCACGACGGAAGCGAAGGAATGGCGTATCACAGCGACGGTGAAAAAGATTTGAAGAAACACGGAGCAATCGCATCTTTGACCTTCGGAGCGGAAAGAAAGTTTTCTTTTAAACATAAAATTTCCAAAGAAAGAATAGATATATCATTAGAGAACGGAAGTTTGTTGGTGATGAAAGGAATAACGCAGGAAAATTGGCTGCACAGACTTCCGCCAACGACAAAAGTAAAAACTCCGAGAGTGAATTTGACGTTCAGAACTATTGAGGAATAAAGTTTTTTTAACGCAAAGATTGTAAAGTTAAGTTTGTCATTCCGTAGGAATCTGAACTTATTTATTAGAATTTAAATTTTAAAAATAAAGCTTAGATTCCTACGGAATGACAAATTTGATGCAGAATTTTCTCTCGCAGATTAAGCAAATTTCGCAGATGATTGTGTTTAAAAAGATCTGCGTTATCTGCAAAATCTGCGAGAGAATAAAATAACAAAAAAGCTGTTCAAACCGAACAGCTTTTATCATTATTTCAAAACCTCAACTTCAATCGAAGAATCTTCAAAAACCTTAATAAATGCTTTCGTATAATCTTCTTTCGTAGCAAAATTTGGGTTGTCTAAAAATTTCTGAGGATTAATGGCGAAAAGCGGAAACCATGTTGAGGAAATTTGTATCTGGATTTTGTGTCCTTTCTTGAAAGTATGAACCACATCTTGCAGTCTGAAATTCACGGCAGTTTTTTGATTGGCAACTAAAGCTTCCCCTTTTTCTCTGGAGTTCCTGAACCTTGCAGGCATAATTTCACTTCTTACCATTTGATGATAATTTCCGTAGATCACGCCGTCTTTCTTTTCAGCTGGTTTAAAATCTTCAGGATAAACATCGATCAATTTTACTGCGAAGTCTGCATCGGTGGAAGTTGAAGCGATATTCAATTTAGCCATCAATTCTCCTGCGAAAGTCATGTCTTCTGTTAAAACATCGGTGGTGAAAGTCAAGACATCGGGTCTACCGACAGCAAATCTTTGATCTTCCGACATGTAATTTCTTGGTGTAAATCCGTTAAAATCTTTCAGGTTATCAGAACTTAAAACAGGATTGTTCGGATCACTATAATATTCTGAAAATCCTTGTCCTGAATTGTCTTTTAAAGTTCCGTTGGCTAAATAAAAACTAACTTTTTTAGCTTCTTTTGGCGGATACGTTGCAAATTCTCTCCATTCCTTTGCACCTGTATCATACATTAAAGCTTCCGGTAAACCGGCATCCTGTTTTGTATTTCCTTTTAGATAATGATTGAAGAATTTTGTTTCAATATTTTTCTGATAATAGGTTGCAATGCTGTCTCCGAAGTAAATTTGATTATGAAAATGTTTTCCATCTTCGCGTCCCCAACCTCCGTGAGAAAATGGTCCCATCACGATGGTGTTTTTAGCTTTTGGACTTGTTTTTTCAATTGTTTTGTAAATATTTAAAGGTCCTGAAAGATCTTCTGCATCAAACCATCCACCAACAGTCATCACAGCATGATTGATGTTTTTAAGATGAGGTAAAAGATTTCTTTTCTGCCAATATTCATCGTAATTGGGATGATTCATAATTTCGGTCATGAAGAAATTATCTTTATAATATTTTTCATATCCGTCTTTTAACGTTCCCATATCCCGGTAGAATTTTAGACCGTCTTCTGAAGTTTGTTTCACGAAAGTATCCATGTACCACGCTTTGTTTTCAGCTTTTGTTTTCTGAATTCCGAAAACCGGGAAGGTTCTGAAATACCCCATCATAAATCTTCCGTTATGTAGGAAATCATCGTTCCAGAAATCTGAAATTGGAGCCTGTGGTGAAGATGCCACCAAAGCCGGATGTTGCGCCAAAGTTCCTACCGCAGTGTAAAATCCCGGATATGAAGTTCCGAACTGACCGACTTTTCCATTGTTGCCTTTAATGTTTTTTACCAAATATTCTACCGTGTCGTAGGTATCTGTACTTTCGTCAACATCTTTCTTGGTTTTTCTCTCAACTTGTGGTGTCATATTGGTGAAGATCCCTTCACTCATGTATCTTCCGCGCACGTCCTGATACACAAAAATATATTTGTCTTTCATTAAAAACTGATTCGGGCCAATTCTCTGTTTGTATTCATTTTCACCGTATGGCGCAATACTGTAGCAGGTTCTCTGCATCAGAAAAGGATATTTATTTTTATTCGAAATATCTTTTGGAATATAAACTGCCGTAAATAATTTTGTTCCGTCACGCATCGGAATATAAAATTCCTGTTTTGTGAAATTGTCTTTTACATACGTGTCTTTTTGCTGGTTGTTTTGTGCAGTTCCTACAAAAAACAAAAACATCAACAACATTGAAAAGTAGTTCTTCATTGATAAAAATTTTGATGCTAATTTAATGATTAAATAGTTTTGGTTGTTATGGTTTTAAAAATGAAATGTTGGGCAATGAAAAAGACCGGAATTTCTTCTGGCCTTTTGTTGTTTTTGATTAACCTTGTCAAGGTTATTTTTACTCTGAATATTAACCTTGACAAGGTTTTACTATAATTTCTCTTCTGCTGGCGCAAGCGTCTCGCTTGTGTCCGCTTAACAAAAGGTACGAGCAAGATGCTCGCACCAGCTTAGGGGATTTTTATTCCTCTATTATTTATTTTCAATAAAATCAATAATCTCATTAACTATATTTTCCTTGATTTTATTTCTATCTTTAATATCATCACTTTTTAAAGTCCAGAATTCTTTTCTTTGATTAAAAGGAATTCTATTATGTAACATTTCAATTGTTGAATTTTTTCTCATTTGACTTCGTCCTGTAACAATAAAAAAATCAATTTTTGAAGACAAATTATTTGTAATAAGTTTAATTAAATCGGGATTTCCAAGTTTTTCTAAAATTTTTTCCAAATCTTTTGCTATATCACCTGGACTAATTATTATAATCAATTTTCCCTTTTTAATTATTACACCAATAAAATCCCACAAGCTTCCATCTTCTCCATACTTAAATTCAGTGATTTCATTGAACCCTAAATCAAATAATTTTGAATATTCGGATTTTTTTTTCAATTCTTCATATAGTTGCCCACAAGTTGTAGTTTTTCCACCATTAACTCCAGCTCTTACGATTATAAAATTTTCCATTTTTTGTTATTAGTTTAATTTTAGTAGTCTATTTTTATTAATACTTTTAGAGTTATTCAAACACATTAAAAGTAATATTTGTTTTCAAATATACAATTCCTTGCTTAATGATTTTTACGGTTTTCCTCATTCCTACAATAGAATAAAAAGCATTTAAACCAAAAAACTTCAATTTCCATTCAAACTCATCATACAAAGAGTCCAAACACTCATGTTTGTCCTCACAATCAATTTACATAAAGTCCAAACAGGGTTGTTTGTATTCAAAATCAATTGACATTGAATTAAAACAGGGGTGTTTGAACCTAAAATCAACAAACATTGAGTATAAACAACAGTGTTTGTATTTAAATACAATTTATTTTATATTTGATAGAAGTAATTTTTAAATTATTAATAATAAAAACACATTTGACGTATGAAAATTTCACTACAAAGAGTGAGCACCAAAGATTTGGCGACACTCACAGAAAGAACGATCACTGTTTCGACTTCCGGAAAATATCCAATGTTGGCCAATCATCCTTTGATGAACGAGCTCACGAGGCATTATGCAGATTATGATGCAGTGTATACCAAAAAAACTTTCAGCGGAAAAGGAAAAGATGTTGCAGCGGCAGATCACGACAGAGATGTTGCTTTCAGCAGCCTTAAAGCTTTTCTAAATGGATACCGACAGGTGTTTTCGGTGCCGAATTATCAGGATGCGGAAGACTTGTATCAGATTTTTGTGCAGTTTGGTTTAGACCTCGACCGGATGAGCTATTCTTCACAAACGGCTCAGATGAAAAAACTGATTGAAGAGCTGCAGTTTCCTGCAAATACTCAGAAAATCGCCAACCTGTCTTTATCTGTTGCTTTTGCTGAAATGAAAACCAGGCATGAATATTTTGAAGATATTTTTGAGGAACAGACAGAAGCTAATGCAGGTCTTCGGCAAATGGAAAGTGCATCATCAGTGCGTCGAAGTTTAGAAAAAACATTGAGATCTTATTTTAATATACTCACTGCGATGAAAGAGGTTTCCGATTGGAAGGATGCTTACGCTGAGGTAAATGAACTGGTAAAAGCTGCTAAGAATTCATCAATTGACAGGAAGAAAAGTGCAGATGAACCTGAATAATAAATCGTTGTGCATTTGGTTCATTCTCGTCAGCTCGATTAGATTTTTCAAAAAGCGTATCGGGGAGCTTTTGATGGAAGCAGGTTTTGTGCTTCCGTTCACTGATTCTCGATAGATCCTGATTTCATCGGGACACTCGAATTAACGAATCTACAATCAAAATTTTTCAATACGTACAATAATGGATTGAGCAAAATATTTTAAAACAAAAATAACCGGAAATATTCTCCGGTTATTTTTTATAAATGATCGTATTTATTTTACTTCTGCTTTCTTTCCTGCAAACTTATTAAGCTTCATGGTTAAAGAAAACATTACATAACGTTTCAAAATTAAATCTTCACGGTCTTCAAAATAAGTGTTGGTAATGGTACGTCTTACACTTTGGTTTTGATTAAGAACATCGTACACTTTCACCTTTGCAGTCAACTGTTTGTTAAAGAATGAATATCCTAAACTGGTGTTCCAGAAGTAGAAATCTCTTTTGAAGCCGGGCGCAATGTTTGACGTTGTGTTGTATTCAAAATCATTTCCAAAAACAAGTTTACTTTTAAAAACATAATTGGTCAGCTCCATCTTTAAAATCTGATTGCTGGTTTTTACATTTCCAACGCTGTAATTTTTGTATTCTGAGAAATTGTAACCCAAAGAATAAGATGGTTTGATGGTGATTTTATCTTTTAATTCATACGTAAAGTTGAAGCTTGGATTGATGCTGTATGTTTCGCTGGTAAACTGATCTGCATTGATGAAGCCTCTGTTGTAACCATAATTCATATTAAATCTTGGGCTTAAAATCAGTTTATTCTGTTTCCATTTGAATGTCTTAGAAAAACCACCACCCAGGTTTACATATTTGTTTCCGCTGACGTTGGCGTACGTTACAAACTGCTTCCCAGAGTCGTCGTAGTAAGAATAGTTGGTCACATCATTATTATAGTAATTGAAACTTAAGTTCATATAATAATTCATGTTCTTCACGATATTATAATTGCTGTAATAAATGTACGTAGAGTTTTGCCATTTGTTTTTTAGTTCCGGATTTCCACGATAGCTCACCAAAGGATTGATGTTGTCTGTAAACGGACTCAACTGTTCTGCTGTCGGAATTGAGAAGTCGCCATTATTATAAATACTCAGTCTTTTGTTGTCTGAAAACTGATATTGAAAATTCATATTAAAGCTCGGCAATGTAAAACTGTTTTGCAGATTGTATCGTTGGTTATTGAAGAACGAGTTCACATTCATATCTGTAATATCTACACTTGCCGATGCCCAAAAGTTGATTTTCTTTTTATTGAGTTCATAACTTATTTCAGGGCTGAATTGATTAATTTTTTGACTCATCGTATTCGACAAGGCATCGTTGTAATCGGAATACTGTCCGTTACTCAAATCAAAATCATTGACGTCTCTTAAGTTTCTGCTCAATTTATTTTCGTACGTCAAGTTTACAGTTATATTCGATGAATCAGATATCGGTTCGGAATATGCAGTGGTAAATCGATATCTATTGGTTTGATTTTTTGTTTTGGAAAGCTGATTTCTTATATCATTCGGATCTGTGGTTTGATAGAAAATCGTTGAAGATATATTGGTATTTTCTTTTTTTGATTCTGAAATCGTGGTATTCATATTGGCAGAAACCACACGTCCTTTTTTCTTAAATTTTCTTGAGAAATATAGATTTGGCGAGAAATTATTGTTTTCTGATTTATTGCTTGTGTAAGAATCACTTTCGTTAAGAAGTAAATTATCTCTTAAAGTAGATGATTTTGAATTGTTAAAACTAAAACCTTCCATTCTGGAAAAATTGGGTGAGAAATAAATATTGGTAAGCGTATCAATTTTAATTCTAACTGAGGTGTCAAAATTATATTGTTGCGTTTCGTTTTCACCATTGTTTTCAGAGTTGGTCTTTAAAGTAAAATCAGGAAGTAATGTTGTTCTGGAAACTTTAGATCTTGTTTCTAAATTATTATTGATGTGCATTAAACTTAAAGTCTCCAAATCTGAATTTTTATCAAATTTATCGCTGTAATTAAAACCGATTGTTGTGCTTCTCTGGATTCCTTTCGTATTGTTTCCGCCTTGCGTGTAATAGGTGTTTCCGCCGTCTGTAATCACAGATCCGCCTTGCATAATCCACGAATTTCTGCCGTGTCCCATACTGTCGAACACCTCATCATTAGAAAATCCCTGAGAATTGATATTATTTGACGAAGCCAAAAGGCTGATTTTGGTATCTTTTTTAAAATAACTTAAGAGTAAGCTGCCTTCATAGCGTTCATCAGAACCGTAACCAGCTGTTAAGCGTGATAGTAAGCCTTTGTTTTTCTTTTCGTCAATATTAAAATTAATGGTTGTATTATTTGATTTCGCAGCTTTTCCACTCAATTCCTCTTCCTTGGTTTTCGTAGTAGTAAACTGAATGTTTTTAATAATATCAGCCGGAAGATTCTGCAATGCTATTTTCCCGTCTTTATCGAAGAATGGTTTTCCGTTGATCATGATCTGGTCAACTTCTTTTCCGTTAACGGTTATTTTTCCGTCATTGCTAATTTCAACTCCCGGAATTTGCTTTAAAAGTTCTTCAATTTTACTGTCCGGTCGCACTTTTATGGACGAAGCATTAAATTCAATCGTATCTTTTTTAATTTTAACAGGCGAAGCTGTAATCTTTACTTCTTCAATATTTTGAAAAGAGTTTTTTTCAAGTTCAATTTCTCCCAGCGGAACCGATTGGTTAATTATATCAAAACGTTTTGAATACGATATGTATTTATCAGCTTCAATTTTCAAAATAGTTGACTCGGAGAGCTCATCAGTTTTCAGAGAAAATTTTCCTTCACTGTTAGTCGGTGTGTAATTGACAATAGAGGAATCTTTTTGTTTCAGTAAATAAACGGTTACATTTTCAATTGGTTTCTTTTCAAAGTTTAAAACTTTTCCGTCTATGCTAAATTTTTGTGCATTTAGTAATAAATTGCTGACTACAAAGAACAGTAACCAAATTTTTTTTCTCATTATTGATGTTTAAGTCGCAAAAGTAACAAAAAAAACATCCCAACAAAGGGATGTTTCGTGTTTTTTTAAACTTAAGTTAAAAATTATGCCTTCAAATATCTTGAGTAGGCATAACCTTCCTGTCCATCGGCAGTTTTTACTTTCCACCAATCGTCTGAAGTTTGCTCAACTAAAGTTACAGAAGCTCCTTTAGCCGCTTTTCCTACAACAGCAGCTTCAGTAGAAGGCTCTTGTCTGATGTTTAGATTAGAATCTTCAGTAGCGACTGTAAGATTGGCACCTGCTGCAAGACCTGCAACCTGTACATCAATATTAATATCAGTTGCAGAATAGGTAGAGTCAATGGTACCTAGAGCGTTCCAGACTGCGTCTTTTGCAGCCGTATTTGATGCATTTCCGGAAACATAAAGAATGCCATCCTGCTCCTGAACCTGAAGATTAGAAACTCCTGCAGACTGAGCAGCAGCAACTACGCTTGAATATTTATCTTGTAATGTGCTCATCTTTGATTATTTTACAACTAAGTTATTATTATATTTTCCAACTTTTAAAGCATCTACAGATTCTTTAATTTTTCTCGCCTGAATAGCAGATACATTTCCTGTAAGCGTTAATTCTCCGTTTACAACTTCTACTTTTACAGAAGGGAAATCTTTTACTGCATCCTGCACTTTTTGCTGAATCATAGGATCTACAGCAGATGCAGTTTCTACAGGCGGTGGTGGTGGCGCAACCTCAACAGTTGCCATATCATGTACATCTTTTACTCCTTTTATTTCTTTAAGAGATTTTATAGCAGCGTCTTTTTCAGCCTGAGTTGCAAAGGTTCCGCCAAGATGGGCAACGCCTTCTTTCACTTCGATAGTCGCAGTAGGACTAGCCGCAACAATAGTTGTTGCCTGCGTCTGAAGATCAGCGTCAGAAACTTTCTTTTTACACGAAATAGCTCCAAATGATATTGCCAAAGCTAAGGCAGACATTGTGATTGTTTTTTTCATAATTAAGATAATTTAATGTTTTCGTTAGACTCAAATGTAATAATAAAATCTATACCAATTATCTAAAAAAATAATAATTATACAAAAGTTGGTCTTTTAAGTTTTTAATAATGTGTGGTTTAATTTCTAAATAATTAAATTTTATGCGCTTGTAAACAAACTTTTATCCACAATTATAAAACTATTATATTTGTGGCAATTGATAATAGATATGAAAGGACAAAACAAACTATTTATTGCCATCATTGTTTCACTTATTTTGGGTGTAGCAATCGGAGGCTTGGTTCATTTACAGTATCCTGACAGCGCAGAGCCGTTTTCAAAAAACATAAAACTCCTGGGAACTATTTTCATCAGACTGGTTCAGATGATTATCGCTCCTTTGGTCTTTACAACTTTGGTGGTGGGAATTGCCAAAATGAGCGATATTAAAATGATTGGTAGAGTAGGATCAAAAGCAATGCTTTGGTTTATTTCTGCATCTCTTGTTTCTCTTTTCATCGGTTTGATTTTGGTAAACTGGCTTGAACCGGGACATGTAACCAAACTTCCGATACAGGATGCTGCTTCTGCTGAAGAACTTTTAAAATCGAGCAAAGGGTTTTCAATGGAAGATTTTGTAAAACATGTTGTTCCTAAAAGTATTTTTGAAGCTTTTGCGACGAACGAAGTACTTCAGATTGTCGTTTTCTCGATTATGTTTGGAGTTGCTTTAGCTAATTTGGGAGACGAATATGCGCAGCCTGTTATTAAATTATTTGATGTGATTGCTCATGCGATTCTAAAAATGGTAGGTTATATCATGTGGTTTGCACCGCTTGGTGTGCTGGGTGCAATTGCAGCTGTTGTCGCAACAAATGGTTTTGAAATCTTTAAAGTATATGCCATTTATCTAAGAGACTTTTTCTTTGCGATTGCTGTTTTGTGGCTTGTTTTATTGATTGTAGGATATTTAATCTTAGGAAACCGTCTTTTCGAATTGTTAAGAAGAATAAAATCACCTTTGTTGATTGCTTTTTCCACCACAAGTTCGGAAGCTGTTTTCCCAAAACTGGTTGAAGAATTGGAGAGATTTGGCTGTAATAATAGAGTAGTATCTTTTATCTTGCCTTTAGGATATTCATTTAATTTGGATGGAAGTATGATGTATATGACGTTTGCATCTATTTTTATCGCTCAGATTTACGGAATTGAAATGTCTATCGGGCAACAGATTACAATGCTTTTGGTATTAATGTTAACATCAAAAGGGATTGCCGGAGTTCCAAGAGCTTCACTGGTAATTATCGTGGCTACTTGCTCCATGTTTGGAATTCCACCGGAAGGAATTGCTTTAATTCTTCCTATCGATCACTTCTGCGATATGGCGAGAAGTATGACCAATGTTTTAGGAAATGCTTTAGCAACTTCTGCCGTTTCAAAATGGGAAGGGCAGCTTGATAATCATGGGGGAGATATGTAGTTGATGGTGAAATGTCAATTTAACTTCGTTAGTGAAAATGTGAATGTGAAATTCACAAGCAAGGCGAATTCACAATTGACAATTCATTCTTTATAAATTTATTTAGCTTAGGCTAATGAATGGTCAATAGTGAATTTTTAATCTTCATTATTGACCATTTTTTTATTTGAAGCTTTATCCCGCTTTCCATTATATCTTTTTGGTTACGGGTTCCGCTTCGCTCCACCCGCCACCAAAAAGGATGTCATTTCAATCGGGGCTAGGGTTGCAGTCGTTATTTTCTTTATAGAATAACCACAAACTTTGTCATTCTGAAAGAATCCAAGCATAAATCTTTTCATTTTTTTTAATACTATAATTAAGATTTCTCCAGAATGATCAATATTATATTCTTTTGCTGAGTGGAACGCCTTTGCGAACGGAAAATATTTTCAAACATTTTAAAAAAATCTTTGCGATCTTTGTGTTTAAAAATAGATTCTTCAATCCACTGCGTTTCTTTCAGAATGACAAACGTATGGAAGTTAAAAACTTAGAATATGAATTTACAAAATCATAAAAATCTAATTCAGGAAAACGGTTTCACAGTAATTAATAACATTTTTTCAGAAGAAGAAATTGAAGAAATCAGCAAAGTCATTCAGAATATTGATACTTCAAAAGAAACGTTTAGAAAATCTGAAGATCTTTTTGCAATCAGACAGTTTTTAAAGGAAGTTCCCGAAGTAAAAGATTTGATTTTTAATAAAAATTTAAAAACGATCATTAAAGAAATTTTTGGCGATAATTATTTTGTGGTTAAAAGTATCTACTTTGATAAACCCGAAAAATCAAACTGGTATGTTGCGTATCATCAGGATTTAACGATCTCTGTCGATAAAAAAATAGATTTAGAAAACTTTGGACCTTGGACGACCAAACAGAATCAGTTTGCCGTGCAACCGCCTTTAGATATTCTTGAAAATATCTTTACCATCAGAATTCATTTGGATGAAACCGATGAAAATAATGGCGCTTTAAAAGTTGTTCCAAAATCCCATTCAAAAGGAATCTGCAGACCCGAAACCATCGATTGGAGTTTAGAAACAGAAAATATCTGCAACGTAGAAAAAGGTGGGGTTATGATTATGAAACCTTTGCTTCTTCACGGCTCTAACAGAACAACAAACGGAAAGAAAAGAAGAGTAATTCATATAGAATTTTCAGATAAAGAATTGCCGGAACAATTATGTTGGTCGGAGAGGATGAATTGAAGATCAATTTGTCATTCAGAACGAAACAAAGTGTAGTGAAGAATCTCCTTCATGAATATTAGATGCTTCGACAGGCTCAGCATAACATCGCTAAAACGAACTTCCATAGTGCAGTAAAAATAAATATAATGCTTAAAAACTTCATGTTGAGCGAAGTCGAAGCATTCCAAAAACGCAAATACAAAACAAAAAACCTCTTCCAAATCGGAAGAGGTTTTATTATTTTTAAATTTAAACTTATTATTTCACAGAAATCTCATCCACAAAAACATAAGCTTCACCTCCTGCACCTTGATGCCATTCCGGAAGTTTACCGAAGTGATACGCTTTTACTTTTACATATCTTGCTTCAGTAGGAAGAATCGTCGTTCTGAAATCTTTTACTTGAACATTGGTGTCCTTCGGATCGATGTCATTCTCTAAAGTTTTAAGAAGAATAAATGTTTTTCCGTCCATTGAAGCGTAATATTCCACTTTTTTAGGCATTAAGATCCACGCTCTGCTGTCTTGTAAATAGGTTGACGAAATTTCATTGATCTGTTGTGGAGATTTAAAATCAATAATTGCTTCTACAGTTTGACCTTGATAACCTTGCCATTCACCTTTTCTCCAGTTGGTGTCACCATTGATTCCATCGATAATTGCCAATTTTCCTCCTGCTGTATATTGCGGATTTACGGTTGCATTAATCGTTACATCCCAATGATTAGGTCTTCTGTTGAAGTTGGCTGTGGTAATACCGCTTTTTTCACCATTTCTTTCAGCATAAGTAGAAACCTGTGTTGTTTTGTTAATGGTAAATGGTTCCTTATAGACTTTAAAAGTTTTCCTCACGTTGGCATCATTTTCATCCAAAGTCATGTAATAAATTTTGTCTTTTTCATTTAGTGGAGTGATTTTTACCTGAGTTGTAAACTCAAAAAGACGATCTGCGCTAATGATTGGCGAAGCAGTTTGTTCTGCATATTTCATGTCTTTAACCGGTTTTACATTTTCAAAACCTAAATATTTAAGCTCACTTTTCGGAGTGTTTTTAGTGATGGTTCTTGTCGTTCCGTCTTCTAAATGTAATGTAACCTCATCAAAATATGGCGTTACCGTTTCCCATTCAGGTTTCCCCGGAGTTACGGAATAAATTCCCATTGAGCTTAAAATAAACCATGCACTCATTTGTCCGCAATCTTCATTTCCAATCAAACCATCCGGCGAATTTTTGTAAAAATTATCAAGAATAAATTTGATTTTTTCTTCTGTTTTCTGAGGCTTATCAACGAAATTATAAAGATAAGCAATGTGGTGGCTCGGTTCATTGCCTTGTGCGTATTGGCCGATCAATCCGGTAATATCTACCTGCTCTCTTCCTGTTGTTTTATCTGAAGCCGAGAAAATAGCATCGATAAACTGTTCAAATTTTTCTTTTCCGCCATGAGCCTGAATCAATCCCGGAATATCCTGTGGAACGAAATATGAATAATGCCAGGAATTTCCTTCCGTATAATTATTATTAACTTCACTTGGGTCAAAAGGTTCGTACCAGTTTCCGTTTTTTCTTGCCTGCATAAAGCCGTTCGCTGGATTGTAAAGATTTTTCCAGTTCTGTGAACGTTTCATGAAGTATTCGTAATCTTCTTTTTTGTTTAAAATTTTTGCCATTTGAGCGATACACCAGTCGTCATAAGCATATTCTAACGTTTTAGAAACACTTTCATGCTCGTCATCAATGCTGATATAATTTTTCTGTTTATAAGCATTTAAACCAAAAATATCCTGCATCGCTGAATTTTTTGCGGCTTCATAGGCTTTTTCATAATCAAAACCGGTGATTCCTTTTGCCATGGCGTCTGCAATTACAGAAACACCGTGATAACCAATCATACATTCAGTTTCATTAGAAGCCAGTTCCCAAACCGGAATTCTTCCGCCCTGCTCACGCTGTTTAATGAAAGTATTTACAAAATCAGCTGTTCTTTTTCTGTCAATTAACGTCATCAAAGGATGCGCACCTCTGAAAGTATCCCAAAGCGAGAAAACAGAATAATATCCGAAATCATTTGCTGTGTAAAATTTATTGTCTCTTCCTCGGTATTTTCCGTCAACATCCATATTGATATTCGGTTGCGTGAAAACGTGATACATTGCCGTGTAGAAAATTGCCAGTTTGTTTTTATCGTCAGATTTTACTTCAATTTTTGAAAGTTCTTTATTCCAGTCTGTAACCGCTTGATTTTGAATTTCATTGAAATCATTAGACTTACCTTCTGCTAACATGTTTTTTCCGGCACCTTCATAACCTGTCGGAGAAATCGCCACTTTTACACTGATTTTTTCACCTTTTTTTACTGCTGTGGTAAATGCTAAAGCTAATTTAGTTCCAGAAAAAGTATTGTTTTCGTTTTTACCGTTAAAGCTTTTACTAGAAATTTTCATTGGTTTTGAAAACTCAATTCTAGCATAAATGTACTGGTTAGTTGCCCAAGCTTCACTTCTTCTGAAAACCTCAATCGTTTTGCTGTCAATTATTCTTACTTCACCTTCCAGAAGTTTATCTCTGTGATTTAAATCTAAAATAATATTGGCGTTTCCAGCTTTGTTGAATTTATATTCGTGATAACCGACTCTTTTTGTCGTTGTTAAACGAACGTCGATATTGTCTTTGTCTAATTTAACGGAGTAAAATCCAGCAGTTGCTTTTTCGTTCTTATGAGAAAATTTTGATGAATATTCTTTGGGAGTCAAACCCGGTTTCCCCATTGTCGGCATCAGCATAATGTCTCCGTAATCTGAAACTCCGGTTCCGTTCAAGTGAGTATGAGAAAATCCGTAGATGACAGAATCTGAATAATGATAACCGCTGCAGCCGTCCCAACTTCCGTCTATTCTTGTGTCAGGTGAAAGCTGAACCATTCCGAAAGGTACAATGGCACCCGGAAAAGTATGGCCGTGACCGCCCGTTCCTATAAAAGGATTTACATACTGCGAATAATTTTGCGAAAATGAATTATGAGCAATTAATCCTAAAAGAACGAATAATATTTTTTTCATGGATATTAAATTAAAATCGCCCCTAAAATACATAAATTTTAGGTTAGCAAAAGAATTTATCTAGCAGCATGTTTATTGATTCTAAATAGCTAAAATTTCCGTAAATTTGTGCTCAATTTATATTTTTATGTTGACTAAAGAAAAGATTCAGGATTTCCTTAAAGAAATTGAAGTTGATGACTTGGTGTCTAATTTTCAAGTGATGGGGAATGACGTTTATATAGATATGACAGCGCATTCACCGGCAATGCACGAAAAGAAAAAGCTTGAAGCAGCAATGAAGCAGGCTTTTGCAAGCGAATTTGGTGAAGAAATTAATTTAAAACTTAAAATAGTTTCACCGGAACCAAGTGAAGTTCAGCTAAGCCAAATCAAAGGAAAACAAATCCCTGGAATTCAAAATATTATTGCGATCGCATCCGGAAAAGGAGGTGTTGGTAAGTCTACCGTTGCTGCCAATCTTGCGGTAACGTTAGCGAAAATGGGCTTTAAAGTAGGTTTATTAGATGCCGATATTTACGGGCCATCTGTTCCTACCATGTTTGATACAGAAGGTCAAAAGCCAATTTCTGTTGATGTAAACGGAAAAAGCATGATGAAACCTATCGAAAATTACGGTGTAAAGATGCTTTCTATCGGATATTTTTCAGGAGCAAATCAGGCGGTCGTTTGGAGAGGCCCAATGGCTTCAAAAGCATTGAACCAAATGATCAGAGATGCAGCTTGGGGAGAATTAGATTTCTTATTAATCGACCTTCCTCCGGGAACGGGTGATATTCACCTGTCGATTATTCAGGAAGTTCCGGTAACAGGAGCGGTGATTGTAAGTACACCTCAACATGTTGCTTTAGCGGATGTTAGAAAAGGAATTGCGATGTTTAATATGGAAAGTATTAACATTCCTGTTCTTGGGTTGATAGAAAATATGGCCTATTTTACGCCGGAAGAATTACCTGACAATAAATATTATATCTTTGGAAACCAGGGAGCGCAATATTTAGCTGAAGATTTAAATATTCCTGTTTTAGGAGAAATTCCTTTAATTCAGAGTATCAGAGAAGCAGGTGATGTAGGAAGACCGGCTGCTTTGCAGGAAGGTTCTAAAATTGCTGAAATTTATACGGAAACTGCGAAAAAAATGGTTGAGAGTTTACTAGAAAGAAATAAATTTCTTCCGCCAACTGAAGCCGTAAAAATTTCAACAATGGCTGGTTGCTCACCAAAAAAATAATTAAAAATAATTTCAAATACATTTTTGAAAACCAAACCCAAATATGGAGACAAATACAACACACGAAGACACTGTAACCCGAGTAATGGAGGCTCTGGAAAGCATTCGTCCGTTTTTGAATAAAGACGGCGGTGATATTGAGCTTTTGGATGTAAAAGACAATACTGTTTTTGTAAAACTTTTAGGTAACTGTTCGGCCTGTTCTCTTAATTTCTCAACATTGAAATTAGGCGTAGAAAACAGCATCAAACAACATGCTCCTGAAATTGAAAAGGTAGTAAATGTAGAGTAAAAAATACGACAATATATTTTTTGAAGGCAGATCTTGAAGGTCTGCCTTTTTTTAGTAGAAAAATGTTGGGTACAACCTTGTCAAGGTTATTATTCACCTACTGATTAGCCTTGACAAGGTTTTATGTAAATCAGTAGGAGCGAGCTTTAACCCGTTTAAAAATTTAAGAATTCATTTAGCTTTAGCCAAAATTTATTGCAGGTTTATTTTAATGTCGAAATCTTCAAATGTTTGCAAAACTTCATTGAATTTAGATTTAAAAAGCTTCTTGCTTTTCTGATGGTTTTTCCAAGTTAATTCTTTAATTGAAATAACTCCAAAATCTCCTCTCAAACAATCGTAAAGAGCCGGAATATTTCTTCCAAAATATCCTGCAACTCCATTGATTTCTTCACCAAGCGTACAAAAGAACTCATCAAGATTATTAAAATGATCTCCGTTGATTTCTATTATTAAGTTTTCTTTTGATGATTCCGGATTCATATTGTTTAAAGCAAAAACTAACCAACCCTGTAATTCATTCTTTTCAAAACTTTTCCAAATGTTTCTAGCATTAATTTGGTTATTGATCTTCATTTTCCATGCTTTATAATAACCTTTTGGTTGATGCCAAACATATCCACTCAAGCTGAGATTATTCTTCTCTGATTTTGAAATTTTAATATTACTGATGAATGTTCCCGTAATAATCAAATTATTCTGATCTAAAAGATAAATAGAACCTTGGTTGTCAAAATTGGCAATCAATTTTTCTATTTCTAATTTTAATTGCGTTGGATTTTCAACATTAATTAACCTGAGTTTGCGAAAACCAAAATTAGTTTTATTGCTTTCGAGATTTTTCACCTCTTCAATTAGAGAAATGATTTGTGGTTCTTCGAGTGTATCAAATGCAAATGCAAACATAATAACTATTTTTAGAGTTAATTTTTTTTAATTGTACTCCTGTAAGACTTTAATACAGTTTTTCAAATCGGATAACCATTCAGTATTAATGTCTTGATCATGTTTATATTTTTCATAAATATTTATAATGAGTGGAAGATATTTCTCTCCGTTTTTGATATTGAGTAAGGTGTCAAAAAATAAAGTGCAGAAATTTTCCTTGTGAAGTTCGGAAAGTATTAATTTTTCAACTCTTTCATCATCACGATTTGCAAGACCTTTTATTGCTTCCTGTCTAATCTGATTATTATTTGATAAAGAATTTTTGTATAAAACATTTCTGATTTCTTCATTATCTGTTTCTATCTGTGTTCCTAAACCAAAAGTTGCCCAATCTCTAATTTTAGAACTTTTATCCTGAGCCAATTCTATAAGCATATCAATTGCTATCTTTTTTTCTAAGCCAAGCAAAGAGAAGGTTAAAGCATATCTCACATCTGTTGATTTTGAATTTTTAAACTTTTCTAAAATTTTAAGATGTTTTATTTTTAAATATTCATTATTGTGCCCTATAGCGAATAAACTTGTGAAAATTAAATTTTCGTTATTAGATGTTTCGAAAAAATAAAAGATTTTATCAAACATTTTGTGAATAAAACTTTTTCTATTACTCCCAAGCTGAGATAAAATATCAATTCCAATTTGCTTGGATTTTAAATCGTTAGAATCAATGAGAAGAAAACATTCGGAAATCATCTCTTGAGTAGTAAATTTTCTGAGTTGAAAAATTTGATTCCAATAATTATTATCAGTTTTTGCTTTATATGCTTTTTCGAATAATTTGATTGTTTCCAGAGTGTTCATGTATTTACTAGCAACTTTATGTAAAAATAATGAAATTTAAGCCAACAAAAAGCCCCGGAAAAATTCCGGAGCTTCAAAAGTAAATTATTAAGTAAAAAAAATTATTTCACGATGAATCTCTTCACTTCACCTTCTGAAGTTTTAATTAAATAAACTCCGGTGTTTAGTTTTGAAGTGTCAATGGTAAGTGACGATTTTTCTTTTCCAAGAAGTTTACCGCTCATATCGTACAACTCATAACCTTGAGCTCTGTTGAAATAAAGAGTATTTCCTTTGTTTACAGGATTCGGGAAGATGTTGAAGGTTGCCTTTTCTTTTTTCACTTCACCTGTTGCTAATGTTGGAGAAAGTACGACTTCATACATTGATAATGTTCCGCTGATTTCGTTGGCAACGATAACGTAACCTTTTCCGTTATTCATATTTGCGGGAGGAATGTATGTGATTCCTTCCGGACCGTTGTCTCCACCAAATGCGGAAGTCATTCTTGAATGTTTGTAATCTGTAAAGGTTACATTGTTTGGATCTGTTATGTTATAAACCATCACACCGCCTGTTCTTTCCAAAGTGATGAAGGCAAAAGTTTGTCCGTTGATTGTTCCTAAAGTTACGCCTTCCGGTTCCGGACCTTTTGCGCGGCTTCTGCTTTTTGCTCCATTGGCTTCGTTATCAGCATTGAAAATCAAAGGATGATTGGCTGCAATATATCTTTCAAATTTGTCACCGCTGTCGTAAACGATTTGCTTGGTATCGGCATTGAAAATCGAAAATGATCTTGCTCCCAATGCATGAATTTCTTCAAAATCTGTGTCTCCGTCTGTATTTCCGTTTACATTGGTCACTCTGAATCTTCCCAAATTATGCGAAGCTTTTAAAACAGAAGCATTTGGGAAAATAGTTGAGTCTAAAGTATAACCGTTCGCTCCAACGGTCGTTCTTTCACTAAATCCTCCTAAGTCTTTTTCGTCACCTTCGTTTGCGGTAACCAGATAATTGGTGTTTCCCACTTTGAACGAAGCCATTGCATCAGGATTGTAATACGCTTTGACAGGCCAGTTGGCGATCAAAACTTCACCATTGTTATCGGAAGCATCAAAACCGTTTCCTGGAAGACTCATATCTTTTTTGCCTAATCCCCAAATATTTCCTAAAGTATTGTTGCTAAGATTAACTTCGATAATTCCGTTGTTTTCCTGACAAGAAACCCATGCTTTCTGGCTGTCTGCGCTTATTGCAATATATTCAGGCTCAAGATCTTGCGCCAAAGTGCTTGTAGATTTTACTTTTCTTCCGCCTGAACTGATAAATGCAGCTTCCTGGCTGTTGTAACCTGTAAAACCAAGTGTCGTCACGTTTGACTGGCTTAAATTATTAATTCCTCCTGAAATATCAATAATACTGATTGAACCTTCAGGATCTATCGTGTAAGCATCGTTCGGTTCACCTTCATTTGCGGTCATTACTTTTGTTCCGTCTGGAGTAAATGTAATCATATCCGGTAAAACTCCTACGGTGACTTGTTTCAGGAAGTTTCCGTTGATGTCGAAGAAAACTACCGATCCGTTTTGTTGAGCGTTTGTTCCGTTTGGTGAGGCTACAGCAACGAGTCCGTTTTTCACGGCAATGCTTGTAATTCCACCATAAGGAGTCATATTCACGGTGTTGATTACTGACGGAGCTAATGGATTGGTGAAATTAATAATATCAAAAACATCCGTTAAAGAACTGATTGTAAACAATTTTTGAGTTGCAGGATCATGAACTACAATTTCTGTAGAACTGTTATTATTTCCTGAAGGATCAAAACTTCCGATATAATTTAATGAAATTTGGTTGGAAGGAACTGGAGCCGCTTTATCATTATCGATAATATAAACGGTAGAAGTAGTGTCTCCGGTAATCGTTGTTCCTACAGGATTTTCTAAACCTAAAACAAAATATTCTGCCTGTTGCTCTTCCAAAGTATCATCAAAAATCGGGATATTTACCGTAACACTTGTTGTAGAAGGCGTGATGTTGATTGTTTGGCTTGTAAAGGTGAAATCACTACTGTTTGCGGTGTTAAAAGAAGCAGGTTTCACAACCAAATTTGCGGTTGCATTGGAAGGGTTGGTCACATTTATTTTAAATGCTAAAGTTCCTGCGTTTTCATTAACCGTAATTAAAGTTTTATCTAACGAAATGCTCGTTCCTGCTGTTGTGAAAATACTAGAAGTTGCTGTCGTTGCTGCATTATCGCTTGTATCTTCTACCATATTTGGTTTTAAAGCTAAATAATAAGTCTGATTCGGAACCAAACCTCCTGTAGGAACTACTGTAATTACATTATTTGCGAACGTTGTTGTAAACGGAACAACATTTCCTGTAGAGTTTCCTAAGCGTAATTCAACTAAACTTTGTGCATTTGCAGAAGTAATCGCAGAATTATCGATTAATCTTACGTTTTCGTTAAATGTAATCGTAGGATTTACTGTTGTAGAAGCATTATTGACGTTGTTTGCAGGTAAATAAGCAATGGTTGGTGGAGTAGTATCGGTTCCGCCAACTGAAGTTGCATCTAGTGTGAAATTATCGAATCTGTTATTTCCAACAGCTCCGCCACCGCCTTGAGTAAATTCTACTTTTAATTTAAAATTAGGGTTATTTGAAACTCCTGTCACATTCGAAAAGTCAAATGTTATGAGTTGTGGATTGGCGTCTTGTGAAGTAACCGTTTGATACGGGACAAAAGTAGTTCCGTCTAAAGAGTAAGACCAGTTTTGAGTTCCTGCACCCGAACCAGATCTTCTTGTAGAAAATTTTACCACAACATTGTTATATCCTGTCGTTGGCAAATTAAATTGTACATTTCCGTTGATCGGATAATTGTATCTCAAATGCGTTCCGGAAGCATCTCCGTTTCTTGCATTAAGATTTTCAACATTAAAGTTTTGTGATGTTCCGCCAGCAAAATCTATGAAGGTATCTGTATTTCCTGTTCCTGTAGAAACAGCGGTGATAGAACCGTTTAGAAGCGTTGATGTAGGTGCTGTAATGGCGGAAACAGATGCGTTATTATTAAAGTTCCAATAGTGAACTAAAGTGCTTTGCCCCGAAACTGCGCCGTGAAATAAAGCAGCAATAGGTAATAAGCCTCTCAAAAGGTATTGGTTTTTCATTTTTACTCAATTATAGATTTGTGCAAAAATGAGGTTTGAAAGTTGTGAGGCTTTTAAGCGAATCTTAAGATTTGATTAATAATTTGTTCTTATTGTGGAGATTCTTTAATAAATTGTTAATTATTAAAGAAATGTGCTTATAATGTTATTAAAAATCAATTCAAAAAATGGTATTGAAAGCAATGTCATATTTAATTTTAATTTAGGGTAATTGTATAAAGCTTGCTCCGATCACTTTCAATGTGCCGTCGAAACGTTTCCAAACTCTGAAATATCTAAATTTTCCTTCAATTGGTGTTTCCATCATTTTTCCTTTCGCTGTCATTGTAACGATTGAAAGTGCGGTATCACCCGATATTTTAATATCGTCAATTTCTGTTGAAGCTTCTTCAATAATCATTGTTTTCGCTTTGTGTGAGTTGAGATCTATTTCTTTAGTTACAATTTGCCCTGTCGGTGAAACTGCAATCAAATCATCATGTAACAGTTGGTCAAGTAAATCAACATTGCTTACACGTTGAGCCGAAAAAAGCTTGTTTTCCGCTTCAACAACATGTTCTCTCGTAATTTCTGTATGGTTCATTTTGTTATTTATTGGCATTTAATATTGTTGATAATGTTTTCAAGGAGTGCTATGTTACGGAAATTGAGGCGCAATCTCCATTTAGAAATTTTCACCAAGAACTTATATAGCTTCGGTCATTTGTCCGTCTCGCTTTTCCATTCATGTTCAATGTCTGTCATTAATAATGCGTTGTCAAAAGTTACCGAACCTTTTGGGAAAATTTCTTCGTTTTCAAAAAAGCTTGATTTTACTTTCAAAACATCAAGTGGCCTAACTTCCCACTTATATGCTTTCAATCTAAGTCCGTCAAATTTGTCTTTGTTTGGTGAGTAACCAAGGTCGCCATTTTCAAAAAAATCAGAAGCGTTATTTAATGTTTCAAAAATAGATGTGTCGCTAAACAAATTTGTTTCAGTAGCGTCAATTAGTATTTCAGTGCCGTCCGAACTCTTAAAATCAATATGATAATTTCCTTTTTCTTCTTCTACATTAAATTTTGCGTGATAGTGTCTTCCAGGAAATATTAGTCCGCCAACCCATGTATTTAATTTTAATGAAGTGTCTCTGCGAGGAATGTAAACTCCTGATTTGGTCTCACCGTTTTCGTCCCATTCTACCGCAATTCTGTGAGCACCATTTTCAGAATTTACTCCAATGAAGTCAGGAGACCTTTTGGTTTTATGTTTTTCAACCTGATTAAGCAAATTCCAACGATAGCTTTGTCCTTATAAATTTTTGGTCTAAAAGGAAATGGAATAATCTTCTCCACAGATTTTGGATCAGCTGTAAAATTGATTAAAATTCTTCTGTCTATATATCCGTGTATGGTTGGGATTTTCATTGTTGCGACGTTTTTTCTACCATTGACTATAACAAAAAAGTGTTGGCGAAGTGCAGGAATTTTTAGCACAAAAGTTGAATAGAATTACTGCTGTTGAAACTTACACAAAAGTTTCATAGAAACACTTCAGCCGACATATTGCCAAACCGATGTTAGCGATTTGTTGTTTGTTTATTCAAAATGTTTTCAATTTTTTGTATTAATTCACATTCACTTTCTTCCACGGTCTTATGTGCAGTATCAATGACTATTACTTCTTTCTCCCATTTGTGGTATTCTCGACTAATAATCTTATCCCAATTGGGTGATTTTAAATTTTCAATTTCTGAAACTCGTAATTCAGACCTTTTTTTATGCTCCTTCTCGTCCGAACAAATTATCTCACCGTTATTAGATTGAGCTATTATTTCCCATTCTTTACGAGTTCTATCTAGTGGATTACAAGAGTCTGCAATAACATTTAATCCTAATTTTAAATTGTCTATAGCTATTTTATACGCTAGACAATATCCTTCCGCTTGAACATCAATGTTAAATAAGTCTTTTAATTCTTGCTCAATGGTATCAATTCTTAGATAAGTAGCATTGTATTTTTTTGCAACAAACTTAGAAAGTGTTGATTTTCCCGATGCTGGCAAACCTGATAGGGCAAAAAGAATAGGTTTATTTCGTTTCATTTATCTAGCAAAGCCTTTATGATGTTTTTATATTACTCCGTATTATTTTTTTCTGTGTCGTTCCTTAAAATTACCGCTAACATCTAAATATACGCATTGCGCAAATATAAATTATATAAGTAGTTGAAAAAATACTGTAAGTGCTTGATTTTTATTTGGCTAAACTTAATTTGTTTTAGATAAACGCAATTGAAAATTAAAATCAAAAAAGTTATTTCTCTCCCGAAACCCTTTCATAAATATTGTGAATCAAACCATCCGCGACAGAAATTTTCGGCACAAAAATTTTATTGATATCTGCCCAATGCATCACAAAATTGTAGATTTTCAAAGCATGAACCAAAACATCGGCTCGGTCTTCTCTGAAACCATATTTTGTCATTCTTTCTTCCACGGTAAGATCGTTGAATTCTTTGTAGGCTTTTTTTAGGTAGGCAATAGACATTGGTTTTCCGTCTTTGGTTTTGCTCATCGAAAAAACTTTGTTGATATTTCCACCGGAGCCAATGGCTACAATTTGTTTTTTACTGCTGATATTTGCCTTTATTTCTTCTTTCATTTCTTTCCAGTTGTCGTCTGTTACAAGATTATTGAGAAGACGAATTGTTCCGATATTGAAAGATTTTTCGTAGATCATTGTGTCGTTTTCGTAAAATGTAAGCTCGGTAGAACCGCCACCAACATCTACATAAAGATAAGCGAAATCTTTGTCGAGACCTTCTGCAACGTGATTTTCGTAAACTAAAGTTGCTTCTTCGTCTCCAGAAATAATTTCTATCGTCAGATCTGCATGATTTTTTACTTTTTCAATAATTTCATTCCCATTTTCGGCATCACGCATCGCACTTGTAGCGCAGGCTCTGTAATGTTCTACTTTGTAAACTTTCATCAAATCACTGAAAATCTTCATAGAATCTAAGACCATTTTTTCTCTTTCTTCGCCGATTTTTCCAAGAGTGAATACGTCCATTCCCAATCGCAGAGGTATTCGCAGTAGATTTAATTTAATATATTCAGGCTTTCCGTTTTGAATTTTCACCTCATTGATTAAAAGTCGGGCCGCATTACTTCCTATGTCTATCGCTGCAATGATCATTTGATTGTATTTTATTGAATTTCAGTTGTTTAAAATTTTAAAATTTGTGTTTTTAAGGACGAATTTACAAAATATTATTTCGTACCCTTTTATTGAGGCTATTTTACGGTAGTTTTTGCTTTCAGATATTTATACGTTTCAATCTGAGAGCGGCATTCTTTTTCACCGTTGCTGATGTATTCGTTGCTCAGTTTTTTGTCTAAAATTCTTGCTTTTACATTATCCCTTAACTGAATATCAAGAATATCTTTCAGCTCTTTTTTAAGATTTTTATCGGAAATTTTTACCGCTGCTTCAATTCGGTGATCCAAATTCCTATTCATCCAGTCGGCAGAAGAAATATAGATATCTTCAGAGCCTTTATTATAAAAATACATTACTCTTGCATGCTCCAGATATTCATCAACAATGCTTATTGCTTTTATTTTCTGTTTAAAATCTTTTTGATTAATGGCACAATAAATTCCCCTTACAATCACTCTTATTACTACACCGGCTTGCGCTGCCTCGTACATTTTGATAATTAAAGCACGGTCACTTACCGAATTTGCCTTAATGATCATTTCTGCTTTTCTTCCGGCTTTGGCTTCTTCAATTTCTTTATCAATATAATGCTCAATTTTTTCGCGCATAAATAGCGGACAAACCAGCAAGTTTTTACAAGTCTTCAGAACCGACAGATAATCTTCTTTTGGTTTTTTCAGAACGGTAAATACTTTATTAATATCTGCCATAATGCCTCTGTCTGAAGTCATTATCAAATGATCACCATATATTTTAGCCGTTTTTTCATTAAAGTTTCCAGTGCTTACAAAACCATATTGCAGAGTTTTATTGTGTGCCCGTTTTTTAATAATGCAAAGTTTGGCGTGTACTTTTTTGTCAGGAATTCCGATTAAAACAGTGATTCCTTCAGGCTCAAACATTTCTTTCCACATCAAATTCGATTCTTCATCAAATCTTGCCTGAAGCTCGAGCATTACGGTCACTTCTTTACCATTTCTGGCAGCGTAGATTAGCGCATTGCTTATTTTTGAATTACTTGCCAAACGGTAAGCGGTAATCTGAATTGATTTCACATCCGGATCCATTGCTGCTTCACGCAACAGGTCGATTACCGGTGTGTAGGTATGATAGGGAAAGCTCAATAAAACATCTTGTTTCTGAATAACGTCTGTCACTCTTTCACCATGCTCAAAGGCCTGATGCGTAAAAGACGTTCTTTCTACCGGTTTTTTGCTGTATTCAATGACATCGGGGAAATCCATAAAATGCTTGAAATTGTGAATCTTTCCACCAGGAATAATACTGTCTTTTTTGCTTAAATTTAATTTTCGGATCAGCAATTCGAGCATTGCTTTATCCATGTCTTTATCAAAAACAAACCGTGTCGGTTTTCCTTTTCTACGGTTTTTAAGCCCTTTTTCTATTTTTTCGGCAAAATTGGTTTTGATGTCGTTATCAATATCCATTTCTGCATCTTTGGTTACTTTAAAAGCATTGGCAGAAAACTCGTCATATCCGAAATAAGAGAAAATATGCGGTAAGTTAAAAGTGATAACGTCCTCAAGCAGCATCACGTTTTTTTCTTCAGGATCTTCTGTTGGCAACAGTACAAATCTTCCTACAAAACGAGACGGAATTTCAATAATTGCATAATTGCTGTGATAATTCCAGTCTTTTTTTCTCATTGCAACACCCAGATAAAGACTTTTATCTCTCATGTAGGGCATCGGAGTATTTTCGTGAAGAAGAATCGGGATAACGTTGGCTTCTACCACTTCATCAAAGTATTGTCGTACAAATTCTTTCTGTTTGGCAGTAAGGTTTCTTGAAGTTTTAATGAAAACCTTCTGGTCTGCCATCTCAAGCTGAATTTTTTTCCAGGTTTTATCGAAGTCAGCTTGTTGAGTCATAACAATCTCGTTAATTCTCTGAAGAATTTTCGAAGGCGGCTGATAAAATGATTCGGCAATTACTTTTTCTTTAAAATCCATCGCACGCTTCAGACCGGCAACACGTACTCTGAAAAACTCATCAAGATTATTTGAGAAAATCCCAAGAAAACGTATTCTAAGATGAAGCGGCACGTTTTCGTCCATCGCTTCCTGTAATACTCTTTCGTTAAATGCTAACCAGGTAACATCTCTGGGATTAAAATGTAAAGACATATTTGTGTATAAAATTTATCAAAAATACTAATAAAACTGTTCTTTCAGAAGATTCTAAAGTTAATTCTTAATTAAATTTTTAGTTGAAGGAAAAGTAAGTAAAACAGTAAAATTATTTTTAAACACATAAGTCATTTAGATTTACAGGAAAATTTTTGAAAGCAACAGAATATATCAGTTTTGAAGGCATCGACAGGCTCGGCATGACACCGTCGATGATTAAAAAAAATCTAAATAATTTCATCATGAGCTTGTCGGAGGATCTTGTAAACTTTTGAATATCTGTTAAACATATCAAAAATCTTTGTTTCTTTTTGCGGTAAAAAAAATAAGTTTAATACTGTCATCATAGAACATTTTATGTTTAAAATTTGTCTCGGTTTTATGTAAAAATAATTGAAACTGTCAATTTGTCACAAAAATTCTAATGGTACAGATATTGAGAAAGTGAGAGTGTAATTAAATTTAAAAATTAGAAAAAATATAAATATTATGAGTAAAATAATCGGAATTGACTTAGGTACAACCAACTCTTGCGTTGCAGTAATGGAAGGTAAAGATGCTGTAGTTATCCCTAATGCAGAAGGAAAAAGAACAACACCTTCTATCGTAGCGTTTACAGAAGATGGTGAAAGAAAAGTAGGTGATCCTGCAAAAAGACAGGCTGTAACAAACCCGACCAAAACTGTATATTCTATCAAAAGATTCATCGGAACACATTTCAAAGATGATGCTTCTGAAGTTTCAAGAGTGCCTTACGCAGTGGTAAGCGGACCAAATGATACGGTAAAAGTGAAAATCGACGACAGAGAATATACTCCACAGGAAATTTCTGCAATGATCCTTCAGAAAATGAAGAAAACTGCTGAAGATTATCTTGGACAAGAAGTAACAAGAGCGGTAATTACTGTTCCGGCTTACTTTAATGATGCCCAAAGACAAGCTACAAAAGAAGCTGGTGAAATCGCTGGTCTTAAAGTAGAAAGAATTATCAACGAGCCTACAGCAGCAGCTTTGGCTTATGGTATGGATAAATCTCACAAAGATCAAAAAATCGCTGTTTATGACCTTGGTGGTGGTACTTTCGACGTTTCTATCCTTGATTTAGGAGACGGAGTTTTCGAAGTATTATCTACAAATGGTGATACACACTTAGGTGGTGATGACTTTGATGATGTAATTATTAACTGGATGGCAGACGAATTCAAATCTGAAGAAGGGGTAGATCTTAAAGGTGATGCAATTGCATTACAAAGATTGAAAGAAGCAGCTGAAAAAGCAAAAATCGAATTGTCTTCTTCTCCTCAAACTGAAATCAACCTTCCTTATATCACAGCTACAGCTACAGGTCCTAAACACTTAGTGAAGACTTTAACTAAAGCTAAATTTGAACAGTTATCTGCAGACTTGGTAAGAAGATCTATGGAGCCTTGTAAAAAAGCGCTTTCTGATGCAGGTCTTTCTATCTCAGATATCGACGAAGTAATCTTGGTAGGTGGTTCTACAAGAATCCCAATCATTCAGGAAGAAGTTGAAAAATTCTTCGGTAAAAAACCTTCAAAAGGTGTTAACCCGGATGAGGTTGTAGCAATTGGTGCAGCTATTCAAGGTGGAGTTTTAACTGGAGATGTAACTGACGTTCTTTTATTAGACGTTACACCACTTTCTTTAGGGATCGAAACAATGGGTTCTGTTTTTACTAAATTAATTGATGCAAACACAACGATTCCAACTAAAAAATCTGAAGTATTCTCTACAGCTTCTGACAATCAGCCGGCTGTAAGCATCAGAGTAGGACAGGGTGAAAGACCAATGTTCAACGATAATAAAGAGATCGGTAGATTCGACCTTACAGATATTCCACCAGCACAAAGAGGAGTTCCTCAGATTGAAGTAACTTTCGATATCGATGCAAATGGTATCTTGAGCGTTTCTGCTAAAGATAAAGGAACTGGTAAAGAGCAATCAATCAAAATTCAGGCTTCTTCAGGTCTTTCTGACGAAGAAATCGAAAGAATGAAAAAAGAAGCTCAGGAAAACTCTGCAGCAGATAACAAGAGAAAAGAAGAAGTTGAAATCTTCAACAAAGCTGACGGATTGATCTTCCAGACTGAAAAGCAATTGAAAGAGTTTGGTGATAAATTATCTGCTGATAAAAAAGCAGCTATCGAAACAGCTCACACAGAATTGAAAGCAGCTTTCGAAGCTAAGAATGGAGACGATTTAAAAGCTAAAACAGAAGCTTTAGACGCAGCGTGGATGGCAGCTTCAGAAGAAATGTATGCACAAGGTCAAGGTGCAGATGCAGGAGCTCAACAAACTCAAGGTCAAGCAAACGGGGCAGAAGATGTTCAGGATGCAGACTTCGAAGAAGTAAAATAAGTATTGATTAGCAATAATCGCTACATATTATAACCGCTTTAGATATTTTCTAAAGCGGTTTTTCTATGTGTTAAATACTAAAATATTTAGGGTAAATAAGTAATTTCCCGGAGTGGTCTTGATTTTGCAAAAAGAAGTATGGCTGAAGATACAACTAACTTCCTTTTAACATTATGATAAACCAAAAGACCATTTTATGAACCGTAAAGAATTTCTCAGACATTCACTTTTAGGAGTTGGAGCATTGTACTTCTCAAGCTTTCCCTCAGTTCTGTTTGCAAAAAATAATGAAGCTAAAATTGAGACAGAAATTGTAGAAATTGAAAATGTTATTATTGGCTCCGGTTACGGTGGGGCTGTTGCTGCTTTGCGTTTGGCAGAATCAGGACATGAAGTAACAATTCTTGAAATGGGTCTTAATTGGGAAAAGTCTGGTGAAAAATTTTCTCCTATGATTAGTCCCGGAAAATCTGCAGTCTGGCTGAGAACTAAAACGATTGCCCCATTTTTTAATATTTTCAATACCAAAAAATATACAGGAACGCTTGATCGATGGGATTTTAGCAATATCAAAATATGGATGGGAAGAGGAGTTGGAGGCGGATCTCTTGTTAACGGAGGAATGGCCGTCTTGCCCAAGAAAGATTATTTCGGCGAAGTATTTCCAGAACTGAATACTGAAGAGTTTTACGGAAAATATTTTCCATTGGCTGAAAAAGAGCTGGAAGTGAATTCTGCGGATGAAAGTTTTCTAGAAAACTGCAGTTTTTATAAATTCAATAAAGTCGGCGAGCAAGAAGCTCATAAAGCAGGGTTTAAAACCGTTCGTGTTCCCAATGTTTATGATTTTAAATATATGGAAGATGAATATGAAAACAAAGTTCCTCGTTCGGCTTTAGCTGGTGAAGTGATTTACGGAAACAATTACGGTAAAAAATCTTTAGACAAAACCTATCTTAAAAAAGCTCAGGAAACGGGTCAAGTTCATATTCATGATCTGCATAAAGTTGAAAGTATTACAAAAGGTTCAGATAATACCTACATTTTAGAAGTTATCCAGACAAATACTCTTGGTGAGACGGTTGCAAAAAAGAAAATTGTTTGTAAAAAACTGTTTTTATGCGCCGGTACAATGGGAACTTTAGAATTGCTTTTAAAATCATCAAATGATAATAAATTGACTTTAAATTCTGAAGTAGGACAAAACTGGGGCAATAATGGAAATTTCATGACCGGCAGGAATTTTGTCAAAACATTTTCGGGAGGAACTGGCGTAAACCATTCTACAATTCCCGTTGGTGGAATTGATAATTGGGATGATAAGGAACACCCATTTTTTTCGGAAATTGCACCGCTTCCAATGGGAATGGATGTAGCAACTTCACTTTATTTAATGATTAATCCGGTGCCCAAAAAAGGTTCTGTGTTCTTTAATCCGATTTCTAAAAAAATTGATTTACAATGGTCTGCAGAGAATGTGGCGCTCGCGAGAAAGAATGCTGAATATTTTATAAAAAAAATGAATAAAGTAAACGGAGGAACAAGAGCGCATTTGCTTTTCAATAATGGTTTTGGTGCCGATATTTGTTATCATCCATTGGGTGGTGCAGTATTGGGAAAAGCGACAGATACGATGGGCAGACTTAAAGGATCTGAAAATCTTTACATCATTGATGGGTCTCTCATTCCCGGAACGATTGGCGTTAATCCGTTTTTAACGATTACTGCATTGGCAGAATATTGTATAGAGCATATTATTTCCGAAGATTATTGATATAATTTAATTATAAGGCGATTGCGGTTTTAAAATTTAGAAAATATTTATAACTAAAACGGATGTTTATGACTGTAAACATCCGTTTTTTTATTTCTATTAAAGGTTAATTTGTTTTATTAATCATATGAATTGTGGCTGTTAAACCATCTCTTTTTAGAGTAACAGAGCTTGGTTTTCCATCTTTAAAATCGAATTTTAAAAGGTTTGGATAATCTGTTATTTCGAATAATCCATTTTTTAGATAGACCAACTCATTATCATTTTTTCCTTTAAAATGTTCCAAAATCTCAGATTCTACGTAAAGACGGTTGTTTTTTTCTACTATTTTGGTTTCCACTCCTTGTCCGTAAAGAAAATCATCATAGGTTCCGAGGAGTTGTTTTTTTATACTTGCGAGTATTTCCTGAGTTTTTTCATTGTGGAAATTGCCATTCCAGTTCATTAGTGAAAGAATTTTTCTTTGTGTTGCTCCCATCACAGGAAAACGATTTGGTTTTTCACCATTGGCAAGAAATGCAAAACCATTTCCATCTTTCATTGTACCCATCACATTTCCGCCAACTCCGGTGTTTGAGCCATTGCAGGCAAACCAATCATAATTATTATATCCAAAAGATTTTTGCCAACCGTAACTCCATCCGCCTACAGCATTTTTTAAAGCGGTTACTTCGGTCACTTTTTTTGCTACATTATGAGAAATCACTTTGTTGTTTTTATTGCGCAAAGCATTTTGCATCTCAATTGCAATTTTGGCTAAATCAGTTGGGGTAGACCATAATCCTGAAGGGCCAACTTGTGGCGTAATCGGCAACCCGGTTTTTATAACTTTTCCGTCTTTGTCGTGAACCAAAGCTACATTTGTTAGAAATCCTTTTTCATTTGGTTGAATCATTGTTGTATTTTTTAATCCAAGCGGAGAAAAGATATATTCTTTTGCAAGCTCTGCAATCGGTTTATTGAAAGTATCTTCCAATGCCATCTGAATGATTGTGTAACCACCACCGCTGTATTGCCAATCGGTTCCCGGCTCAAAAGTAAACTCAATTTCCTTATCGTATCTCGGGATTTTTCCTAAAAGACTTTCTTTTATCGTTGGGATTTTCTCGCCTTCATAATGGTCTTCAAAACCGCTTTGGGTAGTTCCGGCCGTATGATTTAGAAACTGTTTCCAAGTCGGAACATTGTTTTCTGTGAATTTACTTTTTGGTAAATGCCATCTTTTCAAAGATTTGTCAATCGGTTCATTTAGATTAATTAATCCTTTTTCTTCTAAAATAAAACAAAGAAGCGCAGTGATTGGTTTGGAAATAGATGCGGTAGAAAATGCTGTATTTTCGTCTATCTTTTCTGGAGAATTTGCCGACTTCTGACCAAATTGTTTAGAGTAAACAATCTTATAGTTTTCAAAAACAACCACACTAAATCCGGGAAGTTTGTACTTTTCTAACTCTCCTTCAATTTTCAAACTGTCGGTAAGAAAACTGTAATCTTTTTTCTGAGCAAAAACCTGAAAGCTTGCAAAGAATAATAGAAAAAAGCTGATGTAAGAAATTGTTTTCATTGTATCGTTATTTAAGGTTTGATAAATATTTCGATACAAAGATGTGGAAGTGCAGAATCTTATGCGACCGAATAAATGTATTCGGCCTTATTTCGAGAGAAAAATGGGTAAGAGTAATAAATTAGAAAGTACGAGTAATTACAAACTACTGTTTTATAACGCTTTACGATAAGCGGTTGGCGTGTTTCCGGTTTGTTTTTTAAAAGCTGTATTAAATGAAGATTTTGAATTAAAACCAACTTCATACAAAATTTCAAGAATGGTAACCTTCGATTTTGATGAATCTTTCAGAATTTCCATGGCATTTTCAACTCGATACGTATTGACGAAATCATAAAAATGCTGCCCTAATTGATGATTGATTAAAACGGATAATTCACGAACCGGAATATTGATTTCTTTTGAAATATCCTGAATCTTTAAATCCGGATTAAGAAACGGTTTTTCATTAGCCATATATTGCTTGAGTTTCAATAAATCTTCATTCAGTGTCTCCGGTTCTATTGCTTTGTCTTCCAAAACCAAATCGGAAATGAGTTTCAATTTTGAATCAATATTTCTGAACAGCCCAGGATTATTGAGTGCTTTATACAGATACCAACAAGTGATAAAAGGCTGTAGCATGAGAATTCCTATCTTAATCCAATCAGAAATGTATGGATAATCAGAAAATTTGAAAATGTTTTTGAAAATAACAATCAGATAAAGAGCTGCCAAAACCCCCGTAAGCTGAAACAACCATTGATAAGAATTAAGATTTCCTCCTGAATTATTTTCCAGATAAAGTTTTTTTGCTCTTCTCAACAATAGAAAAACTGCCGTAAAATAAACCACAACCTGAATATGAAACAACCAATGAGTCAATTGCAACTCTATCATATTTTGGCGATTGATGATAAAATCGAGCTTCGAAGCAACATCTACACTATAAAAACGGGGAATAAGAGCAATATTTGAAACCAAAAACGGCAGTAAATGAATGAGGTATTTGGGTTTCAGTTTAAAATCGGAATAGCAAACTGATAAAACATAAAGGTAAAAAATTGGAATTTGCAAAAAAGCCAATGTGGTTCTCAACATTCCCAGATTTGAAGGACCATCTGAAATTAGGCTAATAAATGGTTCGCTAATATCGATAGCGGAAATAATTAGAAAAAAAGCAAAGAGACGGTTGCTGATTTTGTGCTTTGTTTTAACGACGAGCATAAAAAACGCCAAAAAAAATGAAATGAACATTGAGATGCCCGTTACAATATTTAATAAATTATCCATTCACCAGATTTCTTTTGGATTATAGTTTTTTGTGCTGTAAATATAAATGAATTGCCAATAGATACCACATTCATATTTCCAAATTTTTATGAATAATAAAACCCAGCTTTTATTTGTTTGTAAACGCTGTAAATCTGAGTAAATTATTTTTTTATATATAATAATTTTAACCGCAAAAGAAACAAAAGATGATAGATTGTTTTAGGCAATCAAAAGTTTACAAAATAGATGTTAATCATGCTTAGTTTTGCAAGCTTTTGAATTTCTCTTTTTTCAATCATTTCTTTTGATGCTTTTGCGGTAAATAAAAATATTTTAAAATCAATAAGCAGCTTTTTCACAGTTAATGCAGAAATCTTTATCCCCTTATTTAAATCCAGGTTTTATTATCATAAGCAGCTTCCCAGAAATAATATTCCATTCGGGATGAGGTTAAAAACGCTTCTGTCATTTTTTCTCTAATGGCAGGAGTTGTAGAAGCTGCCACCTCATCACATATGTTAATCGCCTGTTGAACGGCATCTGCAAATTCTTCACCGCCATACGTTTCAATCCATTTTTGGTAAGGATTGTTTTCAGATTTTATGGTATTGTAAATGTGGTCTCCTACTTTTTTATAAATCCAAAAACATGGTAATACTGCTGCCATAGCTATTTCAACAGAATCGAGCGCGGCTGTACTTTTAAGAAAGTGTACATAATGATGACAGACCGGCTGCATTGTACCTTTATCTTTTAAGCCAAAATCTTTAAAATAAGATTCATGAAGTGCGTTTTCGACGATAATTGCAGTTTCTGCATATTTCAGATATTGTAAGGTATTGCTAATATCATGTGCTCTTGCTGCAATCAATGCCAATGCTCTTCCGAAATGCTCTAGATATAAAGAATCCTGCGCCATATAAAACTGAAATTTTTCTTTGGGAAGACTTCCATCTGCCAATTGGGCAACAAAAGGCATAGTAAGAATAGCTTGATACCGCTCTTCAGTTTGTTTCCAGGTTAATTCAGACCAATTCATTTTTAATTATTTTATGAGGATTAAAAAAGTGATTAAGAGGACCATTTCCTTTTCCGACGACAACATCTTTTCCGTTTTTAATAGCTTCAAAAACATATTCCTGCGCTAATTCAACCGACTTAGACAACTCTTCACCTATTGCTATAAAAGCAGCAATTGCCGAAGAAAGCGTACAGCCGGAACCGTGAGTGTTATTTGTTTCAAATTTCATGGTTTCAAAAGTTGATTGTTTACCATTTTCTTCAAAAAATAATGAAGTGACGGTAGGTAATTCCTGATGTCCGCCTTTGAGAAGAATATTTTTGCAGCCTGATTTTAAAATCTTTTCACCGGCAATCTGCATATCTTCTAACGTTTTCACTTCCATTTTTGCCAATATCGAAGCTTCGTCCATATTTGGGGTAATAATTTCTGCAATGGGAAATAATTTTTCAACGATAGTTTGAATGGTTTCTTCTTCAATCAATCGATGTCCACTTGTAGCAACCATAACAGGATCAAATACAATGGGGATTTTTGGATATTTAGCTAAAGTATTCACGATGGTTTCAACCAATTGAGAAGTATGCACCATTCCAATTTTTATGGCATCAGGGAAAATGTCGTCGAGTACAGCTTCTATTTGATCTGCAACAGCTTCCACTACAACAGGATATATTTTTCTTACGCCCATTGTATTTTGAACGGGAAGTGCAGTAAGCACAGATGTTGCATAGCATCCCAAAGCTGAAAATGTTTTAATATCTGCCTGTATTCCCGCACCGCCACTGCCGTCAAAACCTGCAATCGTAAGAACGGTAGGATAAGTATATTTTTTCATTTCAATATTTCATTTTTAATTTCATACGCTGCTTTTTCAGGATTTTGGGCACTGCAAATCGCAGATACAACAGCTAATGCATCTGCTCCTGCTTTTATAATGGAAGCTGCGTTTGAGGAATTGATATTTCCGATGGCAACAAGTGGTTTTTCTGTAAGGGATCTTATTTTTTTTAAACCTTCCAATCCCCATTCTGTCACGGTGTCTTTTTTGGTGTCGGTGCTGAATATGGGACTGATGCCAAGATAATCTGATAATTCTGTGTTTACATTTTCAAGTTGGCTTAAATATTCAATAGAATATCCAATTATTTTATCTTTAAAAAATAATTCATTTCTGAGACTTGATGGAGATTTATCGTTATTCCCAACATGAATTCCTGCCGAACCAATTTTTTCAGCAACCTCAAAATGATCATTAATAATAAGCGGAATATTATATTTATCGGTAATTTCTTTTAATGCGAATGCTTTCCGAAGAAAATCTTCTGTTGAGGTATTTTTTTCACGCAGCTGAATAATATCAACGCCACCCAAAATTGATTTTTCTGCAACTTCAAGAAAATCTTTCCCCAAACAATCTTTCTCAGAAATAACCAAATAAAGCTGATAAGGAAATGAAGGTTTTAAGATCATTGCTTTATCATTTTTAGATGAGCCGAAAATTCTTCTTCTGTAATATTGTACAGTTTATCAATGATGTTGAGCTGTAAACTTCCCGGACCTGCACTTTGTTTAGCTGCTATTTCTCCTGCGATACCCAATAAACTCATTGCTGCAATAATAGCTTCTGTTTTGTTATCAATAACTCCGATAAAAGAACCAATCAATGCAGTTGCTGTGCAGCCTAATCCGGTAACTTTGGTCATCATTGGATGGCCGTTTTTTAAATGGATTTCTTGATTTTCACTGATGATAATATCGGTTTCACCTGAAATACAAACTATCGATTTGTGATTTTTGACCAATGTTTTGGCAGCTTCTACAGCTTCATTACTTTTGGCAGTGCTGTCGACTCCTTTTGTAATCGTTTTACTGGCTTTTGAAAGGGCAATAATTTCAGAAGCATTTCCTCTGATCACTGTTGGATTTAAAGAAAGAATCTTGCTTAAAACCGAATCACGGTAAGATGTTGCTCCGGCTCCAACAGGATCTAATATCCAAGGTTTTTGTAGTTCATTCGCTTTTTTTGCTGCGATAAGCATTGTTTCTTCCCAATATTCGTCAAGCGTACCAATATTAATGACCAAAGAGTTGGAAATGTTTACCATTTCTTCTACTTCAGATTTTGCGTGAGCCATTATAGGTGATGCGCCAATTGCCAGAAGCGCATTAGCAGTGCTGTTCATCACAACATAATTGGTGATACTATGAACGAGGGGAGAAGTGTTTCTTACGTGAAGGATGCTGTTCCAAAGATTATTTTCCATTCTAATATTTTTATCAATAAAAGCTTTAGGATAAAATCCGGAACAACAGTCATCATTTAGAATATGACATATTGCTTTTCCCTACGTCGGTGTAAGCCGTATCAGGTTCAAAGGGACTCTCTCAATTCTTTTCAGAATACCCCTAAAGCGCAACACAAAAGTATTGAAAAATATTGATTTTGAATGAAAACATTGTCTATATTGTCAAAATAAAGCAGCTATTTCAAATTTTTCACTCTAAATAAAACACTCTGAAACAGATGCTTCAGAGTGTTTTATTTAAGAGTATAGTTTTTAAAATATTATGCAGTTAGTTTTTCAATTTTTACAAGAACATCATCGATGTCAAATGGTTTAGAAATAAATTCATCAGCGTTGCATGCATTGATTACATTTTCAGCTTTTGCATGAGCACTGATAATCATTACCGGAATTTTTGAAGTAGCTTCATCTTCTTTTATTTGATTGCAAAGATCGGTACCCGAACCATCAGGTAATCTTACATCCAATATAAAAACATCCGGAACAACCGATTGATCTCTATTGTTGAAGGCATCAACAGTAGCAAATGAACGTACGTCATAATTTTCGAATGACAGGAGCAATTGTAATGCATCTCTGATGCCTGTCTCATCTTCTACGATAAAAATTGTTTTCATACATCTTGCTTGGCAAAAACAAAGCCAACATTGAGATCTCGCTAAAATAATTTATCATAATATAGAATGAGAATTCAAAGTTTATGAAGATGAAATTGGCGAGCATACGCTTAAGATATTTCTTTATTTGAGTAATTGTTTTTAATTTTTTCTATTCCTAAATTTTTTTTAATTAAATAATGTTGTTGATAATGAGTGGTTTGTGTGTATTTCTATACGATGAGATTTGGGCAGGTAACAGCAGGATAGCTGAAATTTTCGATAAGTATACTTTTATAAAAATAAAAATATGAGAAATATCATGTCTTTCAGATTTAACTTTTCTCATGCTTTAATTTAAATGAAAGTATAAAAGTAATAATTATTAATCACCAGCCACAAAATGAAGAAATCTATAATAACTCTTGGTATTTTACTAAGTACCACAAGTTTTATCTTCGCACAGGAAAAAGAAACCACAGGTAAGGCCTCGGATAGTACAAAATCCAATAATAAAACGAAGGATATTGAGGAAATAGTCGTTATCGCTTACGGTACACAAAAAAAAGGAGAGGTCACCGGATCTGTCGGAAAGGTGAGTACAGCGAGTTTTAAAGATCGTCCTATTGCACGAGTTGATCAGGCATTAACGGGTCAGATTGCGGGTGTTAAAACCCGTGCTACTTCAGGAAAACCGGGAGAACCTTTAGAAATTCGAGTGCGTGGTTCAGCTTCTATCGCAGCAAGCAATTCTCCTCTTTATGTAGTTGATGGAATGGTAGTAGAGGATATGGCGAATGTTTCTCCAGATGATGTGCAATCGATTGAAGTGCTAAAGGATGCTGCATCAACAGCAATGTACGGATCACGAGGTTCTAATGGGATTGTTATTGTAACAACTAAAAAAGGAGTTTCAGGAAAGCCATCATTCTCATTTTCTCAGTATTATGGTGTTCAAACCATCGAGAAAAAGCTTGACATCATGAACAGCGCAGAATGGATTGACTATGCAACCGAGTCTATTAATAAAAGATGGGTTGCTTTATCTCCGGGGAATTCAGCTTCTGACAGCTATGCAGTGAGAGCAAATTATTTTAATCTGGCAAATACTACTGATTATAATCTGGCAAATATCACCTATATGGTCGATCCAAGATGGGGAACCAATCAGGTAGCAAATATCGACTGGCAGGATGCGTTTTACCGCCCGGCCGCTATTCAGAATTATCAGTTATCAGTGCGAGGTGGAAGCCAGAATGTAAAATATGCAATCTCGGCTGCGTATTTTGATCAGGAAGGTATGGCGTTAAATACAGGTTTTAACAGATTTAATTTAAGTGCAGTTATTGATGTAAATATTTCTGATAAATGGAAAGCCGGAATTACCTTACGACCAAGTTATTCTCAAAGTTACGGCGCTGCGGTAGACGGAAAAGATAATGAAGCACACAAAATGCTTTCTATGGTTCCAGTAGCAGAATTATCAGCCGGTCTTTATACCAATTTCTGGAAAAATACAAGATACAGATGGGCGGGATCTACAGTAAGCCCGATTGGAACTTTAGAAAACACAACCAATGATACCAATGAATTCAGGTTATTGTCTAGCATGTACATGTCTTATGATATTTTACCGGGATTAAATTTTAAAATTTCAGGAGGTGCTACTAATAACTATAACATCAATACCGGTTATATACCAACTTTCAATTTAGTTACAAATATTCCGGGACAGGTAAGTATAGCGAGCAGAAGAACGGTTAATTATAACCGATATTTAGGTGAAGCTTTATTAAATTATAAAAAGACCTTCGGAAGTCATAGTATCGCTGCTCTCGCAGGGTATAGTGCAGAAAATTACAGAATGACTTCGCAATACAACCGTAACAAAGGTTTTGCTAATGATGATTTGAAAACGTTTAATTTCACACAGTCTGCATCGGTGTTAAATTCAGAATATACGGCGTCAGAACAAATGCTGATTTCATTATTTGGTCGTGTAAACTATGATTACCAAAAGAAATATATGTTATTTGCAAGTATACGTAGAGATGGTTCTTCCAGATTTGGTTGGGATAATCTTTACGGAACTTTCGCAGCATTTGGTGGAGCTTGGAAAATGGATGAAGAAGAATTTCTTAAAGATAAATCCTGGCTGAGCAACTTGAAACTAAGATATAGCTGGGGAGAAAACGGGAATAATAATATTGGAGATTACCGGGCTTTTGGAACTTTAGCCGGAGGTAATTATTCATTTGGCGGAGGCTTGTCAAACGGTTTAGTGCCAAGTACGATTAGAAATCCGAATTTGACATGGGAGAAAACACAGTCTTCAGATTTTGGTTTTGAATTAGGATTATTCAACAGAATAGATTTTACGGCAGATTATTACGTCAAAAAGACCAATGATCTTCTTTTGCAGCAGCCAATTCCTTACGTAACCGGTTATAATATCATGTGGAAGAATGTAGGTTCAGTTCAAAATAAAGGTTTAGAATTCGATCTTAGCACAAAAAACTTAACGGGAGCATTCAAATGGAACACTTCGGCAAATATTGCTTTCAATAATAATAAAGTTTTGCAGTTGGGAAGCGACAATGCGCCTATTTATACAGGTTTTAGCAGCAGTACCAATATTATTAAAGTAGGCGAAGAGCTCAATTCATTTTATTTGTACGAAGCGATTGGTGTTTTGTCGACAGCAGATATCAATAATACAGGTGTCGCAAAAACAAATGGTGCTATTGCCGGAGACGTTAAATACAAAGATTTTAATGGGGATGGAAAAATTGACGAAAATGACCGTCATATCATCGGAAGCCCTACTCCTGATTATTATTGGGGCTTTACTAATACATTTTCTTACAAAAACTTTGATCTTTCTGTGTTTTTTCAAGGCCAGAAAGGAGGATATAGCTATGCATTACTTGGGCGTGCAATCGATCGTACAGGAATGGGAACTACGACAAACGTGATGGGGAACTGGGCCAATCGTTGGCGTTCTGATGCAGATCCGGGAGACGGAAAAACACCAAGATTAGATGGTACTACAGGAAGTCTTTTAGATACAAGATGGTTGTATGATGCCACTTATATCCAATTAAAGAACGTGACGTTAGGATATAATTTTGAGGAGGAATTAGCCCAAAAATTAAAAATTTCTAACCTTAGAGTTTATGTCAGTTTAGAAAATGTCTGGAGAAAAGATCATTATTATGGTGGTTACAACCCAGAATCTGTACAGTCAGACGGTACCGATTACGGAGCATATCCCAATGCGAAAGTATATATGATGGGCTTAAACTTTAACTTCTAAATTTAAAAAAATGAAAATTACTTATAAAAAAAATACACCCTTTTTACAATTTAACGTCAGAACTTTAGGTAAAGCCTTAATTTTTGGAGCCTTAGCTTTAGGAACGGTTAGCTGTGAAGATGATCTAAGGCTCGAGCCGGAAAATAATATTACCCAAAACTCTTTTTACACCACAGAATTACAAATTCAGCAGGCATTGTCGGGAGTATATTCTGCAATGATTAATGCCTCCTCAAGAGGTGGGTATGATGTTAATTTTTATTTATTGGCATCAGAAGTCCGTTCTAATAATTTTAATGCAATTTCTCAAAACGGAAATAGAGATTACTACGCCATCAACCGTTTTCAGGATACTTCTTCCACCGAAGAGATGGAAATTCTTTGGGAAGATGCCTATCAACAGATTTCGTATGCCAACATGCTTTTATCGAGAATAGATGCCGTGCCTTTTGCAGATCCTGCAACAAAAGAGCAATATCGTTCTGAAGCTCGTTTTCTGAGAGCCTATGCTTATTTTGAGCTGATGCGCAGTTTTGGGAAAGTCCCTTTAATAAATCATCCGGTGAGCCCGGAAGAGGCGGCTACCATTCCAAGAACAGATTTGGCAACGCTTTATAATTTCATTACTTCAGAAATTGAATCATCTATTGGAGGTCTAAAAAATGTCTACGATGCGGCTAATAAAGGAAGAATAACAAAATCGGCGGCTCATGCAATGTTAGGGAGAATTTATCTTACAGGTTCCGGTTATCCGCTCAATAACGGTGCGTATGTAGCAAAAGCGAAAGATCATTTATTTACAGTGATTCAGGGAGAAGGTCAGTTTGTTACATTTGCTCCGAATTATGCAGATTTATTTAAAAGTGCTAATGACAATAAGTATCATATTTTCGAAATTCAACACATCAGCGGCGGTTTGTCACAAGGTTCGTACTTGCCGAGTTATGTTTCGCCTAATTTCGGAGTGGCAGATCCTTTTTATAATCCACAAGGAAGTTTATTCAGTTCTGCGGAATTGGGTGTTTCGCAATCATTAATTGACACGTATGAACCAGGAGATTTAAGACTTCCGCTAACAATTAAAACAAGCTTCATCGCACAAAACGGACAGCCGGATCAGGCTAAATTTTTCGTAAAATTCCGTGAAAAAGGAATTGTTTTGACCAATCGTTATGACTGGCCGATCAACTTCCCGATTATACGTTATGCAGACGTTCTGTTGATGTATGCTGAGATTTTAAATAGTCAGGGAAATACAGCGGCAGCAGTTCCGTATTTAAACAGAATTCGCCAGAGAGCAGGCCTTGCTGGGGTTTCCACATCGATATCAGCTAACGATTTTACAACTGCGCTTCGCAAAGAGAGAAGAGTAGAGTTCGCCGGGGAGGGTGTTTATTGGCATGATTTGGTACGCTGGAATGCCGGAGTATCGGTTATCAATCAAGCTGCAGCACAGCTTAATTATAATTTTACCATTACTACCAACGATTATCTGTATCAGATTCCTTTGTCTCAGATTCAGGTTGCAGGATATGATCAGAATCCTTAAAAGGTATAATATAAGTTGATGATATTCGTAAGCTTTTTTGAATATGGATATCATCAGCATCAATTTCATAAAAATAGAAAATCCCGAAGCAATGTGCCCCGGGATTTTTCGTGATATATGATATGATTTAGTGTCTCTTGAATAGGATTTCATCCATTTTTACCTGCTTTACATAAATTCTTTGAAAGCTTACCGGCATATATTGATATAATATATTCCATTGATGGGTGTCGGTTTGTTTTTTAAAGCTTGTGAAAGATCTTACGAAAAGATTCTCAATAATCTGTTTTACAGTTTGTGTTCCGTTTACATATAGCCAGCCCATCATTTTGATGTTGTGGTTTACAATATTAATCTTCGATTCCTGCAAAAGGTTTTTCATGTGATTAATAGTTGCCTGAATTGCTCCTGCAAAATTATTCTGTGCTGAAAGTTGCACTATTTCTTGTTGTAATGTAGGATAGAATACTTTTAAATGCTCAATTGCTCCATCTTCATTAATTACTTTCTTCTCAATATTCTTCATTTTAAATATTTTTCAAAACATTCTTGTATTAGCCAAAACTGTACCAATTTCTTCTGTGTAATATTAAAAAATTGCTTTTTGTATGAATTTTATTTTAATGTTTATCTGTTAACAAATCATTTATTAATGGTTGTTTCATGTGTTTTTTATTTCTTTTTTTAGTGATTAAATTTGTAACGATTTGATTTTAATGTAATTAATTGAGATTGGTTTTTATTGTTTTGTAATGAATCATTTAAATGATGATGCTGAAATTTATTTTAAATTTTTATATAATTTACCCATTCTGTATTTTGCATATATCTTCAATTGACTGATCATTTATGTTTTTGTATTTCTTTGCTAAATGAAATCGAATATTCGATGAAGTCAAATGTCATAGCATAACGAGTCGTAATTTTATTTTTCAGAATTAAAGAAAAGAGAGATTTATTCCGTTTTAATTTTGAGAATAAATATATTTGCAGTCCATAAAAATCAGAGATGTTTACAAAAATAGTAGTCCACAGAGTCGGAAATAAAATCAACGGAGAATCACTTATACTTTCACAGGAAGAGCTTCAGCTCGATGAAGGTACGATAGAGCTGCTGGAGAATTATTTTTTAGGCTCTTTTAAAACTGAAGAAACCTACCAATTCTACAGCGATTCTTATTTGATAAACAATCCGGTTTTCAGTTCGGTATCTGAGATTTTTGATGATAAAGCCAAGTTTCTTTGGGAGGCAGAAAATATTGCTAAGCATCTTTTCGAAGCTGCAGAAAATCCTAGAGTTCAGGGCGGAGAATTGTTTATTGTTTTCTTTGAAGACGAAAGAGAAAGCGAGGAAAGAGTAGACAAAATCGGAATTTTTAAAACCGAAAAAAGAGATTCTTTCTTAAAAATATTCCCCAAAAATGAAACTTTTGAGATTGAAAAAGATCAGGGAATCAGTTTGTCTAAAATTGATAAAGCCGCTTTAATTTACAATAACAATAAAGAAAGTGGATATGTACTTTCCGTGGTTGATAACAACAAAAACGGAGATATGTATTACTGGTTTGAAGATTTTTTAAAGGTAAAACAGCGTGATGATGAGTATTTCCACACGCAGGAAGCCTTAATGGTTTACAAAGACTATATCACAAAACAGCTTCCTCAGGAATTTGAGGTTTCAAGAGCAGATCAGGCTGACTTTTTGAACCAGTCTATTAATTTTTTCAAGGAGAAAGAAGAATTTAAGCTGGATGAGTTTGCTGCTGAAGTACTGAAAGACGAGCATGTAATCGAAAGTTTTAACAATTATAAAACCGATTACGAACAGGAAATGCAGATCAATATTGCCGAAGAATTCCCGATCAGTGAAGCGGCGGTGAAAAAAACGCAGCGACATTTCAAAAGTATAATTAAATTAGATAAAAATTTTCACATCTACATTCATGGGGATCGAAAAATGCTTGAGCAAGGGCAGGATGAAAAAGGGAAATTTTATATGCTTTATTTTGATAAAGAAGTATAGAGATTACTTAAGATAAATTTCGATTAGTTAATGAAAAATTCGGGACGAACTTTGCCGTCCTGTAAAAACAATGGAGTTTTTTTGAACCGGAAATTCGCTACGGAATTATTGAACATCAAACATCAATAATGATATTAAAATAAACTTCTTTTCCGTTAAAACCCACAAATAATATACAATCTCCGACAAGTGTTCCGATATAGAATTTTAGATTGTCTGAAGAAATATTTCACAGATTAATATGCTCGATTCCTTAAGATAAAAACATGTTTATCTCTTGAAAACCAATGGTCTAAGGCAGAAGTAAAAAGAGGTGAAATAAATGATATATATTATAAATTATTTGTAATGTTAATTAATTTGTTAATAATTATGAGTTATGATTAGATTTTAATTAATTAAATTCTATTTTTATTTTAATAAATCATAATTCTTGTTAATTATTAAGGAAAAGTTTAACCTTACATACCACACCGATGTTATATAGGATATTATTTAGTTATCTTTGATCTTTATTAGCATATTATGAATTTTGTTGAATGTCATGATGAGCCCATTCATATTCCTGGCTATATACAAAGTTTTGGATATTTAATTGGCATCGAGACAACTTCCCTTACCATTACCTTCTTCAGCGAAAATATCGCAGATGTTTTCAAAGTAGAACGCAGTGAAGATCTTTTTGGAAAAAAGCTTTCGCAGTTTCCTGAGGTTTTTCAAACCGTGATCGATTCTGATATTTTTAAAGATGCAGGATTTCTTTCAAAAAGAGAAAATGAAACTTATTTCGACAAAATTGTAATCAACGACAAGCAATATCACTTTTCGGTTTTCAGAGCAAATGATTATATTTTTCTGGAGTTTGAGGCGGTTATTGAAAACCCTCTTAAGCGTATTACCAATAAATATGATAATTTTTATATCATTGATAACGAACAGGGCATTTGGGATCAACTCCTCAATACGATTTTCAATATTATAAATTATGACCGGATCATGGTCTATAAATTTATGAATGACGGTTCAGGAAAAGTAATTTCAGAAAAAACAAACAGTCATCTGGAAAGCTATTTAGGACTTCATTATCCCGAACACGACATTCCCAGACAAGCCCGTGAACTCTACAAAAAGAAAAGAAAAAGAATATTTTCTAATGTTCATACCGAGCCTGTGCGTATTCTCAGTCGCGAAGAAAGAAATATAGATCTTACCTTTGCAGCTTGCAGAGCAATGTCGCCTATACATGGGCAATACATAAAAAATTCAGGAGCTTCATCAAGTTTCAGCATTTCGATTATCATTGATGATCAATTGTGGGGATTGGTGACCTGCCAAAATTCTGAACCGAAACATATCGATCTCGAAGATCGTGTGCAGGCAGGCATTTTCACTGTTTTGGCATCTAACGCTTATTCGTCTTTTAAATCTAAAAAAGAATTAGAATATAGAATAGATCTGAACGAAAGATTATCTGCTCTAAAATCTGAATTTTTGGAACACGGTACTTTATTCGATTCTTTGGATTTTAATAAATCGCAGCTTAGACTTATGCCAAAAGCTGACGGATTGGCTATTATTTCAGACAATGATATTGTAACCGACGGAGCTGCACCAGATCGGGAAATCATCAATAAAATTGTAGGATGGGCCTATGAAAATACCTCAGATAATGTCTTTATAAGCAATCGTTTTCTGAAAGATTACGGCGAAGAGCTGGGTCTGAATTCTGATGCTGCAGGAATTATTATATATTTTATTGAAAGAAGTAAAAAAGAGATTTTAATCTGGTTCAGAAAAGAGTTTGATGAACATATCAGTTGGGCAGGAAATCCCGAAAAAAAGGTTAATACTTTCTCAAAAAACGGGGAAGAGATGACAACGGTTTCGCCAAGAGAATCTTTTAAGGTTTTTATTGAAAATATAAAAGGAAAATCAAAAAGATGGAGTTCCAAAAACCAAATTGCTGTACATCTTATTCGGGATCTTATTTTTGAAACTTCTCACAAACAGTATATTACCATAAAAAAGCTAAATGATCAGCTGAAAAAAGTGAATGAAGAACTAGACAGTTTTTCGTACACCATTTCACACGATTTGGGAACTCCGCTTACCGTGATGAAACTCAATGCGCAGATGCTGCTCAACAGTTTGGGAGATATAGATGAGAAAGATAAAAATAAAATAAAATCTATCATTGGTGAGATCGATAATATGGCAGAGATGATGCAGAATGTGCTTCAGCTGAGTCGTGCAAAACACAGCGAAATAAAGCTTGAGACCATCGAAACCAATCAGACCATTCAGAAAATTACGGAAAATGCAAAGATTATGTACGACAGCCGTAAAAGTATGGTGGTAATTAAAGAATGCCCGGAAGTTCTGGCTGATAAAACAATGCTACATCAGGTATTTTTGAATATCATCAATAATGCTGTAAAATATTCATCGGATCAGGAACAGCCTATTATCGAAATAGAAGGTACAGAAGCCGGCGATAAAATTATCTATCGTATAAAAGACAACGGCATCGGAATTCCGGAAGAAAATAAACATAAAATGTTCAAAATTTTCAACCGTATGGATAATGCCAAAAAGTTTAAAGGAAATGGAGTAGGCCTTTCGATCGTTCACAGGATAATGAACAGACTCGGCGGAAATGTAGATTATGAAAGCACTAAAGATGGTACTTGCTTTATTTTAACGTTTCAAAAACCTAAATTTGTGAAACTTTAAAACAAAAATATGGTATCTGAATATCTAAAAAAAAATACAGCGGAGTATCACGATGCAGCTGAAAAGCTTTTTAATTCTGAGAAAATTTTTAATAAAACTTTCAGCTTAGAAGATTATAAAAAAATTATCAATACCAATTATTTGATGCTTCTTCACAGCGAAGACAAAATATTTAATAATCTTTCTGAAAATTTTTCTGAAAAACTTCAGTTAAACAAAAGAGTAAAACTTCCATTAATTGAAAAAGATCTGGCAAGTTTGGCTTTAGAAAATCAGATGCCAACTCATACGCTTGATTTTACCAATGAGCATGAAGCTTTAGGAGCAATGTATGTAATTGAAGGATCTACTTTGGGTGGAAATGTGATTGCAAAACAGCTTTCTAAAACTGAAGGATTTGATGAGGTAACTTTCAACTTTTTCGGGTGTTATCAGGAAAATACAGGCCCGATGTGGAAAAACTTTAAAGAAGTTCTGGATACTGAAGTTACTGAAGAAAACTACAATGACGTATTATCCGGAGCCAAAAAATTATATACGTTTTTACTAAACGTTAATTAATTTCCTTAAATAATAATTAAAATTCCCGAAAGATTGCTCAATTTTTCGGGAATTTGTACATTTGGGAAGCAAAAATTAAACTAACAAAATAAATAATAAAAAATATTATGAAACTGTAAAGTTCCATAATGCCAATTAAAAACAATAAATCAATATATTATGAAAGTAACTGTAGTAGGTGCAGGCGCTGTAGGTGCAAGTTGTGCAGAATACATCGCAATGAAAGACTTCTGTTCAGAAGTAGTTTTAGTAGATATCAAAGAAGGTTTTGCTGAAGGAAAAGCAATGGACTTGATGCAGACTGCATCTCTGAACGGATTTGATACAAAAATTACCGGTACAACAGGAGATTACAGCAAAACAGCAGGTTCTCATGTAGCAGTAATTACTTCTGGTATCCCAAGAAAACCGGGAATGACCAGAGAAGAATTAATTGGTATCAATGCGGGAATCGTAAAAGAAGTTACTGAAAACTTAGTAAAAAATTCTCCTGAAGTAATCATCATCGTGGTTTCTAACCCAATGGATACAATGGCTTATTTGGTACACAAAACTTCAGGTCTTCCTAAGCACAAAATCATCGGTATGGGTGGTGCTTTAGATTCTGCAAGATTCAAATACAGATTGGCTGAGGCTTTAGAAGCTCCAATCTCTGATGTAGACGGTATGGTAATCGCTGCTCACAGTGATACAGGAATGCTTCCTTTATTGAGCAAAGCAACAAGAAACGGAGTTCCTGTAACTGAGTTCCTTGATGATGCAAAACAAAAATATGTAATTGAAGAGACTAAAGTTGGTGGTGCTACATTAACTAAATTGTTAGGTACTTCAGCTTGGTATGCACCGGGTGCGGCAGTTTCTGTAATGGTTCAGGCAATCGCTTGTGACCAAAAGAAAATGATCCCTTGTTCATTAATGCTTGACGGAGAATATGGCGAAAGCGATATATGTTTAGGTGTTCCTGCAATTATCGGGAAAAACGGTGTTGAAAGCATCGTAAACATTACTTTAACTGAAGAAGAGAAAGCTAAATTTGCTGAAGCTGCACAAGCGGTAAGAGAAGTAAATGGTGATTTGAAGTTTTAATTGATTAGACTTTATATAAATAGAATCCGCATCGTAAGATGCGGATTTTTTTGTTAGATTTCTATTAAAATTTATTTTATAAGATTTGATTTATTTTTACTTCTTATGTTTAGAAATATCAATATTATTTGAGTTGTTATGAATATAAAAAATGGAATTGTAAAAGCGGGATAATTTAAAGCTTCAATAGAAACGTACATGAGCCGGCTTGCAACTGCTGAAATCATAAGTATAAAACTGATTAACGAAATTAAGGCAGGATATTTACTCTTTATAAAGCTAAGAATAACTCCTGCAATACCTAAAAATGCAAAAAATTGATCAATATTTCCAAAATCAAACACAGTAAATAACCATAAGATAAAAGGAATTGGTATCATTTGTCCAATCAGCATAATTAATGAATACGATATGATAGAAAATATCTTTAAATATCTCATTATTAGTTACTAAAGTTTAAAGTAAATTATTTTTTGAGAAGTTGTCACTAATTTATATGACGTTTACTTAATAAAATTACTTTACAGAATATTCGTAATTTTCGCTTTCAAAACTTGTCTTTCACTGTCACTATATGAATTAATAATCTGACTTATTTTCATCCTTGAAAATCTCCACAATCATGTTCTTCAAATTTTTCAATCAAAGTTTCTGGAGTGTAGAATTGTGAAATTCTTTTATTTTTAAAGTCTGGTTTTTTACCTTCAAATGTCAGTTGATAAATAGGTTCGTTTTCAACTTTAGTAAAGATAAAAGTTGTTTCTGAGGTTGTGATTTTCAAGATATTGCTAGATTTTTCATATTTAAAGTCTTCGAATCTTTGAAAATCATTATCATCACAAACATTTACAATATCAAAATTTTTCTTGTTGAGTTTAAATATTGCTAAATCACATGCATAACAGTTTCCGCTAAATTCTGTTCCGTATTTTTTGAAAACATCTTTACTTTTAGCTTCCTTCAATTCAATCGGAGCAAGTTTGCTGTATTCTGAAAAATCAATATCCTGAATTTCCTTTTTGTCGGCTGGTTTTTCAGTTTTCGGCTGAGTGATTTGTTCCGTATCTGTTATTTGTTGTTCGTTTTCTTTATTCTCCGATTTACAGGAAAATATTGCTAATGATAATGCCATATAGTATAATGGAACTGTCTTTTTCATATATATTTAAAAATTAGATTAATCTCCACCACAACCTCCGCAACTGCTGCACGAGCTACCGCCACAAGATGAATCTGATGAAGATGAGGTTCCGCAACTGCCACCTGAACCGTCATAAGTTGATTTGGCAGTTAAAGGAACAAAAGAAGTTGTTAAAACGGCTGTTCCTAAAAGAAAATAGCTCCATTGCCAATCGTTGTTGGTGTTTTTTTTCGGTAATATAGCGGTTTTGTATAAATCGGGTAAAATTTTAGAACTAAATAAATTAGTTAATTTGAGTAAGTATCCTATCATCATAAAAATGAGAATAACAACAGCAAAACTTATGAGCAAAACGGGTTTGTCGCGTAAAATTCCTGTGACAATTCTTAGAAATCCGAACATGATTAATGATAGAAAAACGATAAAATTCAGAACGAATAAATTGGAAAAAACCTTTGACCGGATAAAATATTTTTTAACCTCATCCATCGATTTAATGATGTTTGAAAACGCAGGTTTTGTAATCAATTGAATTAAAAAATTAGGATAAGAAGTTTTCCCAAGATCATTTAATAAGTCGATAACCTGTTGATGTTCTCGTGATTGTATGAACGTTAATTTGTTAGTGCTAATCGTTTGATCTTCATTTATTTTTATCGAACCATTATCAATCAATTCATTTACGGTTCCGTTGACTACAGAAGAAATATTTCGGTCTTTAAGATAAATTAATTCATAAGGCTGAAGATCAAATACAAAAGAGTCTTTATCGAATAAACGGATTGATTGTGCAAACTTTCTTCGGTTATACCATTCCAATACCACGAAAGAAATTATGATTAATCCTAAAAATAAAAAAATAAAATCAGGATTTTTAATGTTGAGATATAAAGGTTTCAGTAAAAAATAAAGTGGAAAACTTAGAACCATGAATGCAATTATTCCTACAATTAATAAAGTTCTCAGTTTAAAGTTCGATTTTTTCAGGTTCAGACTTTCATACGGATTTGCATGATTCCAAATACTTTCAGGTTGTTTTCCAAAATGAGTTTCATACAGTTTTGTCGTCCGTTCTTTGGCGAGTTTAAATTTTTGAAAATCTTCCTTATTGTGTGTCGAAGGAATATGCTGGATTTGTTTTCCTAAAATCGTACAAAATTCTGAATAAGATTTGGTGAAAATAAGATGTTGATGCCAAACCGTATCTACAATTTCTGAAGGTGAAACCATCATGTCTGAAACTGCAGCCAGATACATGAATTTTTTGTATTCTAAAATCGCCTGTTTTGTAAAATTTTGAGTCCAATAATTTTCATGAGCCAACCGCAATGTAAAATCATATTCACTTGGTGGATGATCAAAATCAAACAGCTCAATTTTTTCCCAAAGATCTTTATTCATCATGTTTTTGAATGTTTAACTTAAAGATAAGTAATTTTAGTTTTGGAAAATATTAATTATTTGTACAAGTCAAGATCAAGAAAGTTATTATTCTTTACTAAATTTTTTCTTGCCTTTTCTATTCCTGCTCTTTTAAAAGTATTTGCATCTATTTCATTCCCGTTTTCGTCATAGGATTTAAAACTAATAATCTGTGGATTCATTAATAAAAACTGTTCATTTGAACTAATCGGGTTTTTCCTGAAGTCATTCCATTTTTTATTAAACTGCTTCCTGTTTACTTCATAGTCTTTCAATAAATGAAACGGTTTGATAACGGAAGTTCCCTCATTGGTTTTATAATTGGCGATAAGCTGAAAAGAGTGATGCTTTCTAGAATCTTCAATAGCAACAATTAAACCCGGAAGTTTCCTGAATAAATGCGGACCGTCCTGAAATGGCAATTCTGTTGTAAACCAAGCCGTCCATTCTCTGTCGCCAAATTTTAACATTGCTTTCTGGCAATTGTAATTCTGAATTTTTTTCGTTTCATCGATTAATTCCCAATTTAAATCTGTTTCATCGATTACTTTGTAAGATTCCATTCCAATGAATTCTGTTGAATAATTTTTTAGATTATTTTTGTTTTTCCAAACCATCGAACGTATATTTCCTGGAGAAAGATCAGTCCCGATTTCTCTATTACCTTTCTGTGATGATTTTAGAATTGCAGAATCTCTTTTCGCTTTCATTTCGCTCAGAAATTCAGAATGATCTTTAAAAATAGTGAGACGCATATTTTCTGTTAAAATACTGTCAACTTTTGTAGAATCGGGAATGTATTTATATTCATAAATGAATCTTTGATTTTGTGCACTAATTTTTGAAGCAATAACGAAAAATAGAATTATGAAGATCTTATTCATTTGTATTTGATATATCCATCAAATCTACAAAATTGATTCAATAATCTATATTTTTCTAAAAACAATCTGTCACCAATTCCATATTCACCATTGCTCCGGCTACATTTCCTGTCATCACTGCGCTAGACACCGAACGCATCATTGAAGAATTGTCGCCACATACAAAGATTCCGGGAATATTGGTTTTCTGAAACTGATCTGTTTTTATATAACCAAATTCTGTAAATTCACAACCTAAATTTTTCGGAATATCAGAATGCTGATGAAAAGGAAAGGCTCCGTAAACTGCTTCGAATTTCATTTCTGTTTGATCTGAGAAAATAATGCTTTCAACGATTCCGTTATCGTGCTTCAATTCAGAAATTTCATGTTCAATAATTTGAATATTGTTTCGTTTCAGTTTTTCCATTTGTTCTTCTGTAAAGTTGGATTTTCCTTGTGTTAGAATCGTGACATCTTCGGTTAGGTTTTTCACAAGCGAAGAAATATGAACCGCTTTATCTCCATTGGCAATAATTCCTGTTTTCTTGCCTTTATATTCATATCCGTGACAATACGGGCAATGAATTAAAGAAATTCCCCAAGATTCTTTAAAACCTTTGATGTCAGGAACCTCATCTACAAGTCCCGTTGCAATAATCATTTTTTTTGAATAGAATTTTTCTCCTTTTTCTGTAGTGATTTCAAAACCGTTTTCAGATTTTTTGGCATCAATTGCTTTTCCTTTGTGAAAATGAACCGTTTCATATTCATTTACTTGCTTTTGCGCACTTTCTGCAATTTCTTTGGGTGATTTTCCATCTTGTGTCAGGAAGTTATGAGAATGTGGAGTTTGCTCATTGCAGGGTTTTCCGCTGTCTATTACTAAAGTTTTTCTTAATGATCTACCTAAAGCCATTGCTGCTGAAAGCCCGGAATAACTTCCTCCGATGATGATTACTTCGTATTCTGTGGTGTTCATAATTTCTGATTTTAAAAATTAATCAAAATGTTTTAACTTGAAAGTTTGGCAAAGTTAGAATAAATTTTTATTATTGCAACATAATCGCATTAATAAAAATGATAAGAAGAAGTACCCCAACCAAAGATGCCGTTTTTAATGTTTTAGCGGGCTCCCGAAAAGCGATGAGTCAGGAAGCTATCATGAAAAAGGTTGAGATCGATATCGATAGAGCAACAATTTACCGTGTTCTCAATAGATTTTGCGAAGATGGCGTTCTCCATAGAATTGTTGCAGAAGATGGTAAACAATATTTTGCGGTCTGCATCAAATGTGACGAAAAAAAAATGGCAGATCATCATTTTCATTTTCGATGCACAAAATGCGAAACAATAGAATGTCTGCCAAATGAAGTTCAGTTTACGTTAGAAAAAGGCTATTTAGTGGAAAGTGTCAACTGTATTTTAACCGGGATTTGTAAGGATTGTGCATAAAAAACCTCTGCAAAATTTACAGAGGTTCTTTATAAATTATCTTAAAGAGTTACTTTTTCTTTGAATCTCCGGAATCTACTTTTGGCTGTTCGCCTACAATCGACATTTTATTTTCAAAAGGTTTAGCTTCCAAAACGGTGATGCTGGTTTGTTCTTTCCCAAGGTTGTATTGTACAAACACAGTTTTCTCAGCAATTCGGATAATGTAGGTATTTACGTTCTTCCAGTTATTACAAGAATGCATGTAGCCCAAATTGTAAGCTTCAGGATCTGTCTTTTTTATACGTTCTTCTTCGCCGTCACGTAAAGGTTCGCCTGTATTTATTTTTACGCCACCAAGATTTTTAATAAGCTCGTCAAAACTTTTCTGAATTTCAAGCGGAGAAAATTTCTTGTCTTTAAATTCTGTTGAAATTCTGATCTCGGCTTTGTAAGTTTTACCTTCCATTACGGTATATGAACCGTGATCGTAGAAATACTCTTTATCAAAATCTTTGGTTTGTCCGTTTCCGTGATAAGAATTCGGGTCGGTGAAAGTATATCCTTCAGGAAGTTTAAAATAAGGAAAAACTCCATTGAATTTATCGGTAACAGGGATTTTGCTGATGTTGTACCCTGTGTCTGAAATCGCTTCTGATGAATAGTCATGCTCAGCTGTATTTGCATTTACTGTTTCCTTAGAAACAGCCGGATCTTCGTTTTTCTTATTACAAGACCATAAAGTAAGCACTGCCAAAGCACTCGTAAAAAGCATTTTCTTCATAATTCAATAGGTTGAGAGGCGTAATTCTGCCTTTTTGTGGTAGCAAAATTGATGCTAAAGAAGATGAAGAAAGTTTAAAATTATGTTAAATTGTAGATAAGAAACACAACAGCAATTATTTTAAGTCTTTTAAAACCCTCTCAAATTCCAAATCTTTTTTATCTAAGAAATCCTGATCTTTATATTTAATCAATTCATTAATTCTGATTCCTGTTTGTTGGGTTTGCGAATTATCAGGATAAAAAATTGCGTTTCCTGTAAATTCCAGAAGATAATCACCGGGTAAATTTACTTTAACGAGGTCTCCGTCTGCACCGGCACTTTGCTGGCCAATCGTTAAGGATTGCGGGAAAATATTCTGAAGACTCATGGTATACCATTCGCTTGCACTTTGAGATTCGGGATTTACAAGAATAAATACTTTCCCCTGATATTGATATTTTTTTTTGTCTTTAATCTCTGGAAAATAATGAGCTCGATCTTCCAAATAAAAAAACGTGCCTATATTTTTAAGATTTGGAGCATAATATTTATAAAAATAATTTTCGACAGTAGAGAAATATTTGTAAACATAATGATGTACAAAACCACCCCAATCAGGGTAAGCTCTCATATCAAAAACAATCGCTTTTTTCTTTGAAGCATCAACTAAAATACTATCCATAACCGCATCCATTTTGTCATTGCTTACCTTATTAATAAACTGGTACGTATGATTGATTTTAAAGTAGGCAACATCGTCATGAACAATTTTGCGGTTTTCTCTTTTCTGTATTTTATCCTGTAAATAATTAACAATAAGGTCGTATTTTTCTTTATTGGAAATGTCAACCATATCAATTTTTGTAGAAAATCTCTTATTGCTCTTGCCAGATTTTACTTCTATACTCTTTTGTGAAAGATCATCGGGCCAGATCAGGTTATTTTCGTATTTTGAAAGAACATATACCAGTTTTTCATTATTTGAAGTAGATAATAATTCTCCTTTCTCTTTAATGATTTGGGGAATGCTTTTACCGTTAATTGAAGTAATCTTATCTCCAATATTAATTTGAGCTTTGGAGCAGATTTCCGGAAAAATGAGATGCGTAACTAGAATATGATCATCAACAATCTGAAAATCAAATGGCGCAAGATAATTGCCATGAAAAATATCTTTTTTATAATTCAACTGTTTGTAAAAACTGAAAGCGTGACTATCCTTTAATTTTGAAGCAAATTTCGCCAGCAAAATTTCAAAATCTTTCCTTGAATTTATGTTTGAATTTTCGTCTAAACTATTTTTAAAAAACTCTTCAAAGCCTTTATCCATAATGTATTTGTGAGGAAAAAGGTAGTCGACAATTCCCTGTATTTTTGCCAATGCCAATAAACGGTATTCTATCGGAAGATTTTCAGTTTTAGGAAACGGATATTTTTTTTCATCACTTACCAGTTTGCCTTTTGGAAGGTTTTCAAAATTGTATCGATGCTTGTAAATGGTATTGAGCAAGTCTTTATTTTCAGAACTTACTTTTCGGTTTTTCTGAAACCAGTCGAAATTCTGATTTTTTGAAAGAACGTCCCGTGATGTTTTAGAAGGAGCTGAAGTTGTGAATTTTTTATTGAGCTTTGATGTTAATTTGTCAGTTATAGAATTAAAATCATCCTGAGCGCTGATATTTTTCACATTGACCAAAAATAAACTGTCAGCATTTATCTTTCCGCTTGCGAGATCCGGATGATAATATTTAATAAAATTCCAGGTTTTGATGAAGTCATAATACTGATCTTTCTGAGCGAAAACGGATTGTTGTAATAAAAAAAAGATAAGAAGAACTAACGTTTTTTTCATGGTAATAAGTAATTTTTAAAGATAACAGATATTTGTCAATTGTAAAATAATTAGAATCAATAAAGTAAAATTTTATTTTATCAGTATCGAAACTACATTTATATTAAGTTTTCAATATAAAAATGCGAAAAAATCTTATCAGATAAGACTTGTGTTTCATGAAATTTAATCAAAATTTCACACACCAAAACTTTCAAAACCCGTAAATTTGTCGCACTAAAAAGTTATTCAATGTTTAGGAAAATTTCAGTTGCTGCAGCTGCATTGCTGTCTGTAATTACAATCAATGCTCAGAAAAATAAAAACAATCAGGTTGATAGACCCAAACTGGTCGTAGGTTTGGTTATCGATCAGATGAGGTGGGATTATCTTTACCGATTCTACAGCAAATATGGAAATGACGGTTTCAAAAGACTTTTGAATAAAGGTTATTCCTTAAATAATGTGCATATTCCTTATGTTCCTACAGTGACGGCTTTGGGACATACTTCTATTTACACAGGCTCGGTTCCTGCGATTCATGGGATTGCCGGAAATGACTGGACAGATAAAGAAACAGGTAAAAATGTATACTGTACAACTGATGAAAACGTACAGCCTGTTGGTACAGCCAATGTAAAAGTAGGAAGTCATTCTCCGAAAAACCTTTGGTCTACAACCGTTACAGATGAGTTGAGATTGGCGACGAATTTTCAGGGTAAAGTAGTTGGAATTTCTTTGAAAGACAGAGCTTCAATTCTTCCGGCTGGTCACACGCCAAATGGAGCATATTGGTTTGACGATTCTACCGGAGATTTTATTACGAGCACTTGGTATATGAATGATTTGCCTCAATGGGTGAAGAACTTCAATTCTCAAAATCTTCCGGATCAGTTGGTGGCAAACGGTTGGAATACTTTATTACCAATCAACCAATACACAGAAAGCGCACCAGACAATTCGTCTTGGGAAGGACTTTTAGGGAGTTCAAAAACTCCTGTTTTTCCTTACAATAATTTGGCTGAAGACTATAAAATTAAAAAAGACAACATCCGTTATACGCCTTTTGGAAATACTTTAACTTTAAAATTAGCTGAAGCTTCTGTAGAAGGTGAAAATTTAGGAGCTGATGAAGTGACTGATATTTTAGCCATCAATTTAGCTTCAACAGATTATGCAGGACATAAATTTGGCCCGAATTCTATCGAAGTAGAAGATGTTTATTTAAGACTGGATCAGGATTTAGCTAAATTCTTCAAATATTTGGATGGAAAAGTTGGGAAAAATCAATACACAGTTTTTGTTTCGGCAGATCACGGTGGGGCACATTCTGTAGGTTTCCTGAAAGAACATAAAATTAACACAGGATTTTTTGGTGAAGGAATGGAAAAGAGCTTAAACGAAAAGCTGAAATCTAAGTTTGGAGTTGATAAATTAATCAACGGAGTCGATAATTACCAAATTTATTTTGATAGAAAATTAATGGCTGATAATAAGCTTGAGCTTGAAGATATTAAAGAATTTGCGATTCACGAATTGGAAAAAGATCCTACAGTTTTATATGCAGTTTCTACAACAGAAGTACAGGAAGCGACAATTCCTGAACCTATCAAACAAAGAATTATCAACGGAATCAACAGACAGAGAAGTGGTGATATTCAACTGATTTCTCATGATTCTATGCTTCCTCCATATTCAAAAACAGGAACTACACACAGTGTTTGGAATTCTTACGATGCACACATTCCTTTGATTTTTATGGGATGGGGAATTAAGCATGGCGAAAGCAATAAACAATATCACATGACGGATATTGCACCAACGGTTTCGGCTTTGTTACACATTCAGTTTCCAAGCGGAAATGTGGGTAATCCGATTACTGAGGTTTTAGGAAAATAATATTTGGGGTATTTAAATAAAGACTCGGGTGCAGCTTTGTTGCGCCCGAGTCTTTATTTATTGGATTTCTGCGATGCGTAGCATCGCCGAAAATCTTTAATTTTTTCTCAGATTTTTACTGTTCATCAATTTCCTCTTCCTCATCTTCGTACTGCTCCAGATAATAGTTGAACGTAAAATCTTCAACTTCCTCTTCTGCATCTTCCAGCGTTGTCAGAAGATCTTCAAACAGTTCAAGCTGATCAACGCTCATATTAACAAACTCGATATGCAAAGGCATTTCCAATTCACCTGAAATAACATCTGAAAGTGCATCCAGATTATCCCCGAAATGTTCCGGAAGTTTTACTTTTTCTTTAAGTTGAGTATAAAAATCTTCGTAATCTCCGATTTCTACAAAATCGATGTATGTTGTATTCATTGTTTATTTAAATTTCTAATGTGCAAATGTAGGAGTTTTCAGTGATTGTTAAAAAGTCGTTTTTTGTCATTGCGATGAACGAAGTGACGAAGTAATCTCAAATATTGACAAGCTAAATCAATTTATAATAGGTTCGTCAAATATTCTTTTGAATAATGATAGATTATTTCTTCTCAAAATTCTTATAATGATCTTTAGTTAAATACACTTCACCGTTTTTAGTAAAAACAATTCGATCACTCTTTCTGCTTCCGCAACTGTAATTAACATCAGCTTCAAAATATTTTTCACTTTTCGGAAGCTTACCTTCACGGTTTCCAAAATAATCTCCACCAATCGCTTTTCCCGGTAAAACTTCACAAAGATTTCCCTGTGAAGGATTCCAACCCAATTTTTTAGCTTCATTTTTTGTGATATAATAATCGGGAAGTCGATGATTTTTCTTTACATAATTAATGACGACATCTTCTTGTGTTATTGAATAAATTTCACTGCTGTTTTCGGGTGTACTTCCTTCTTTTGCTTGAAATTTATTTTCAATCGTAGAATCTGTTTTCTTTTCTGCAATAAAATTATTATAAATATACATCACAGACATTCCGAAAAGAAGTCCGAGACAGGCAAAGAAAAGAGAACGGATTTTAGGATTCATATGATTCAATTTACCAATTTATCAGTATATCAATGTAACAATTAATTGGTAAACTGTTACATTGATAAATTTTTACATTAATTTAATTCCTCCATTCCTCATTAATATCACACACCGGAATTGGGTTGATTTTATGCTGAGCCGCTTTATTCATTCTGCTGAAAATTTTAAAAACTTCGAGATCTCTACCACTATAATCGGCTTCAGTTTTTGTTCCCCATTCTTTCTGAATTTTTTCAAGTTCAGGATAGGTCGCACCAATCTGCATTTCATCAGTTCTTTCGGCATCCCAAAGTCCGTCTGTAGGAATGGCTTCCTGAATATTTTTGACAAGATTTAAAGCTCGTGCCAATTCGTAAACTTCAGTTTTGTAAAGGTCTGCAATAGGAGAGACGTCAACGCCGCCATCGCCGTATTTGGTGTAGAAACCAATTCCGAAATCTTCTACTTTGTTTCCGGTTCCACAAACTAAAAGGCCATTGATTTGCCCGTAATAATATAAAGTAAGCATTCTCAAACGTGATCTTGTATTTGCAAAAGCCAATTTTTCGTTTGGAAACTCGTCATCGTGAACGTCAAAAGTTTTGTATAGTTCTTCAAAAGCTGGAGTAAGATTGACAGACATTGCTTCAACATTCGGGAATTTAGACTTTAGATCATTCATGTGTTCCCAAGCTCGGTTTACCTGATCTTCTTTTTGACGAATCGGCATTTCGATCAACAACGTTTTCAAACCGGTCATCGCTGCCAAAGTAGAAACCACTCCGGAATCTACACCGCCAGAAACTCCCAATACATAACCTTTTGCTCCTGATTTTTCGGCATAATCTTTTAGCCATTGTACGATGTGATCTATTACTTTTTGTGTCTGCATTGTATAATTTTTATGAATTAAAATTTTCTTTTTTAAGTTCGTACCAAAAACAATTTCCGTTTGGTTCTATAAATTCACCTGTTTTTTCAAATTCGAGTTTTGTTAAAATGTGGTTTGATGCTAGATTTTCAGAATGAGCGTATGCATAAATTATTTCGGCTTTCAAATCACTAAAACCATAATCCAAAGAAGCTTTTCCTGATTCTGTAGCGTAACCTTTTCCCCATGTTTCAGGTAAAAAACGATAGCCGAGTTCGTAGAAATTTTGGTGTCCGTTTACCTCTGATGTATTAAGTTTTAGTCCGCTCCATACGATAAGAAGTCCGCTTTCTTTTTCGATAACGGCAAGTCTTCCCAAGCCATTGTCTTCGTATTGCTGCATAATCATTTTTACCACTTCTTTAGATTCTTCAATTTCAGAAAGAGTGGGCATTCCGACATACTTCATGACTTCCGGATCAGAGTCAAGCAGAAAAAGACGCTTGTAATCCTCCTCCACAAAATTTCGGAGAATGAGTCTTTCGGTTTCAATATGAATATTCATCATTGGTTTGGTATTGTTTTAAAGATTTTTATATAAATCTAATAGCGACAAAAAAATCCTTTTTCAGCATAAGTTTATATTTATATCCTTATTTTTGTAAACTTAAATTTCATGTAAAAATAATGAAGATTTTTAGAATTGCAGCACTTTCATGCCTTTTAGTTTTAAGTTTAGCCTCTTGTAAAAAAGAGCAGGAAACTGATTGGAAAGTAGAAATAAAAAATCCTGCCGAAAAGGTAGAACTTACCGATATTTCAAAAGAATTTTACGATTTAAATGTTCCTTTGGATCAGTTTAAAGCTAAATTTCCTTGGTTTCAGGGGACGGTTTCTGATGCCGATTTCGCTAAAAACAGAGTGAATCCTGATGAAGTGAAGATTTACAAAGAAGCAATTTCAAAAATAGATCAGACGAAACTTCAGAAAGAACTTCAGGATTTGTTTTCGCACATCAAATATTACTTTCCTAACTTTAAGACTCCGAAAGTATATTTGTTTTCATCAACGTTACAGATGATTCAGGATCCTATATTTTTTGATGAGAAAACTAATTTCCTTTTTGTTGATGTAAGTGGTTTTATGGGAAATAATAACCCAAATTATAAAGGTTTGGAAAATTATTTTCAGAAATCGATGAATCCGAATAATATCGTACCTAAAGTTTCAAGAATGTTTGCAGAGCAGGTTGTTCCTTTTTCTCCCGATCATCAGAAATTTATCGATCTTTTGGTCTACAATGGAAAAATAATGCTGCTTCAGGATGCTTTTCTGCCCGAAATTCCAGATTATCTGAAAATGGATTATGATAAAAAGCAATACGACTGGTCTGTTGCCAATGAAGCCAATATTTATAATTATTTTGTTGAAAATAATTTAATTTTTGGAGACGATCACCGTTTGGTAGACCGTTTTATCAATCCGGGACCGTTTTCAAAATTTTATACAGAAATTGATAACGAATCTTCACCAATGGTCGGTGTGTTTATCGGATGGCAGATTTGTAAGGAATATCTAAAGAAAAATCCTGAGACAAAACTAACCGATTTCCTTAAAATGGATGCGACGGAAATTTTCAATAAAGCAGGATATAAACCGAAATTAGAAGAGTAAGTAGTGTTGATGGGGATTGGTTGATGGTTGATAGCTTTTAATATTATGTAATTCTAACAACTAACAACTAAAACCTAAAAACCAATTAAACATATTAGAAAAATAGAAAAATGAGAAAGACTCAAATAACGATAGATGTAGAGCTGGATGAAAACCACATTCCTGAAAAAATGACATGGAATGCTCAGGATGGAGGAGTAGAAAAAGAAGAGACAAAAGCAGTAATGATTTCCGTTTGGGACGAAAAAGCATCAGAAGCTTTAAGAATCGATCTTTGGACAAAAGAAATGCCGGTTGATCAGATGAAAATGTTTATGCATCAGATTTTAGTCTCTATGGGAAGTACGTATCAAAGAGCAACAGGAGAAGATGATGTTGCAGCATGGATCGAGGAGATAGCAGAAGAATTTGCTATTAAATCAGCAATAAAAATGTAATAAATGCTGGGTGCTGGAAGCTGGTTGTCGGAAGTTTAAGACCTCCAGCTTCCAGCACCCAGCTTCCAACCAAAATTATAAAACAATGAATTTCAATACAAAAGTTATACACGGCGGACAACATCATGAATCTGCAACAGGTTCTGTAAATGTTCCGGTTTTTTTAACATCTACATTCGCACAAAAAAGTCCGGGTGTACATTCAGGATATGAATATTCTAGAGCGGCAAATCCTACAAGACAGGCTTTGGAAGACTCTTTGGCAAGCATCGAAAACGGAGCAAGAGGTTTAGCTTTCGGTTCTGGTTTGGCAGCCATCGACTGTGTTTTAAAATTATTAAATCCTGGTGATGAGGTTGTTGCAGTAGACGATTTATACGGTGGAACCTACAGAATGTTTACCAGACTTTTCGAAAAATATCAATTGAAATTTACTTTCGTGAATTTTGATGATGTTTCAAAAATTGCTGATGTCATTACAGATAAAACTAAATTGATCTGGGTTGAAACACCAACAAACCCATTGATGAAGTTGGTTGATATCAAAGCAGTGGTTGAAATTGCAAAAGGAAAAGATATTCTGGTTGCAGTTGACAACACTTTTGCGACACCGTATCTTCAAAGACCAATCGATATGGGAGCAGATATTGTGATGCACTCTGCTACAAAATATTTAGGTGGTCACTCTGATGTTATTGCTGGAGCTTTAATTGCAAAAGATGCTGAACTGGGAGAAAAACTTCATTTCATCCAGTTTGCGAGTGGAGGGATTTTAGGACCTCACGATTCTTATTTAGTGTTGAGAGGGATTAAAACTTTGGCATTAAGAGTTCAGAGACATTCTGAAAATGGAATGGCGGTAGCAAAATATCTGGAATCTCATCCTGCAGTTGCACAAGTAATTTACCCAGGATTGGAATCTCACCCGCAATATGAATTGGCAAAAGCTCAGATGAAGGATTTTGGAGGAATGGTTTCTTTCACTTTCAAATCTGGGAAAAAAGAAGATGCTATTAAATTCTTAGAAAAAGTAAGAGTTTTCACATTGGCTGAATCTCTTGGTGGAGTAGAATCTTTGGCAAATCATCCTGCTTTGATGACTCACGCTTCAATTCCTGCTGAAAAACGTGCTGAATTGGGAATCACTGATGACTTAGTTCGTTTAAGCGTTGGAATCGAAGATGCAGAAGATTTGATTGCAGATTTGGAAAAAGCATTCTCTTAAAATAAATGAATTTAAGCATCCGTTTTTATAGCGGATGTTTATTTTTAATTAAATTTCGTACATGAAAAATACAAGAAAAGCTACAGTTCAGGATGTGTCTCAATTAGCCGAGTTGTTTGATCAATACAGAGTTTTTTATCATAAAGAATCTGATATTCCGGCTGCTGAAAATTTCCTAAAAGAAAGAATAAAACGTAACGATTCCGAAATTTTTGTTGCCGAAAGTGATGATAAATTAGTAGGTTTTGTTCAGTTATATCCTTTATTTTCATCAACAAGAATGAAGCGTTATTGGCTATTGAATGATTTGTATGTCAACGAAAATTACAGAGGAAAAGGCTTTTCAAAAGGATTGATTGAAGAAGCAAAACAATTAGCAAAATCTACCGATGCTTGCGGAGTTCTCCTCGAAACAGGAAAATCTAATGACATCGGAAACAAACTCTATCCAAGTTGTGGATTTGAAATTTACGATGAAGTGAATTTCTATGAATGGACAAATAAAATTTAATGTAACAATGTATCAATATAGCAGTTTACCAGTGATTGTTACATTGTTAGACTGCTATATTGTTAAATTTTAAAAATTATGACTGATTTTCAAAAATATATTCAAAGATATTTAGATTTAATTCCATCTGAAAACTGGTTGGATGAATTGAAAAAATCGGGCGAGAAAACCGTTTCTTTATTTTCATTTTTAACAGAAGAACAATCAAAATTTGCTTATGCAGAAGGAAAATGGACGCTGAAAGAAGTTCTTCTTCATTTATCAGATACTGAAAGAATTTTCCAATACAGAATTCTGGCTATCGCAAGAGGTGAAAAATATGAATTACCGGGTTTTGATGAAGAATTGTATGCACAAAACTCTTTTGCGAACGAAAGAGATTTAGATTCTTTATTGGAAGAGTATCAATTGGTGAGAAAATCTTCTCAGATTTTATTGGATACAATGAATTCTTCAGTCTTAAATAATATCGGAACCGCCAATGGTAATCAAATTTCTGCACAAACTATCGGGAAACTGATTGTTGGACATAATATTCATCATTTGAATGTGGTGGATGAAAGGTATTTGCCGAAGTTGTAAAGCTAATTTGCTTTAAGTTATTAAACCTACATTAAATTATATTTAATAACTTTATCAATAGGAACGGGCTTTAGCCCGTTTTATGTTTTAAATTCCAATATTGGCTTCAGCCAAAATCTAAAAATTTTATAATTTTGATGAAAACAACACAAATGCCTTTCATTAAAATTTATATTCATCTTGTATTTTCTACTATAAACCGAATTCCATTTTTAAACTCGACAGAAGTGCAAGTGAAGGTTTGGAAACATATAAAAGAAAACGCATCTAGCAAAGGAATTTATTTAGATATGATTAATGGTTATTCAGATCATTGCCATTGTTTAATTTCTTTAGGTTCGAATCAAAATATTGAAAAAATAATACAACTTATAAAAGGAGAATCTTCTTTTTGGATTAATAAAAATCAATTGACTAAAGACAAATTTGCTTGGCAGGATGAATATTTTGCAGTTTCTGTGTCAGAATCTATGATTGAATCAGTTCGAAATTATATTAAGAATCAAGAAATACATCATCAAAAGAAAACATTCGCCGAAGAATATCAAGAGTTTATCGAGAAATATGATTTTAAATAGTAAATTTTGGCTAAAGCCGAATGAATGCTTAATTTTGAAGACGGACTAAAGTCCGCCCCTACTGAATATGGAAAACATCATACAAATTTTAAAATCAGGCGGAACAATTTTATATCCAACAGACACCATCTGGGGAATCGGTTGTGACGCAACAAATATAGAGGCCATCAACAAGATTTTCGAGATTAAAAAACGTGAAAAAAACAAATCGATGATTATTTTGGTGGAAACTGAAAAAAGATTGCAGGATTTGGTAGACGTTCCGGAAATGGCGTGGGAAATTATCGATTTGAGCGAAAAACCTGTAACGATAGTTTACGAAAACCCAAAAGGTTTACCCAAAGAACTTCTTGCAGAAGACGGAAGCATCGGAATTCGTCTGGTGAAAAATGATTTCTGTAAAAAATTAATTACAAAATTAAATAAGCCATTGGTGTCAACTTCTGCCAATTTTAGTGGAGATAAAAGCCCTTTAAAGTTTTCAGATATTTCAAAAGAGATTATTGATCTGGTAGATTTTGCAGTAGAAGAAGATAGAGAAAAAGTTTCCCAATACTCTGGCTCTTCTGTGATAAAAATCTGGAGTGATAACAGAATAAAAGTTCTTCGCGAATAAAAATTTATATTTAATTATCTTTGCAAAACTTCATAGCCATTAAGGAGTCAGAAATTTAGTTTTTAAACCTGAAAATCTGATTTTTTAGTGGTTTTACATTAGATAAAGACTGGAAATTTTAAATTAATTGTAAGTCTATATCTGAAATCTAAAATTTTACATCTTTAAAAAAATGTTCATCAACCTCAATCAAAATCAAAACTTAAAACTTTTCAAAATTATTTCTGAAGTTGCCGCGGCGAATAATCAATCGGTGTACATCGTTGGTGGTTTTGTGCGCGATCTTTTAATGAAAAGAAAAGCGTCTACCGATATTGATTTTGTGACCGAACAAAGCGGAATTGAGCTTGCCCAAAATGTAGGAAAAGAAATTGATCCGAAAATGAAAGTTTCGGTTTTTAAAACCTACGGAACGGCGATGATCAGATACAAAGATCTTGAACTTGAATTTGTTGGCGCAAGAAAAGAAAGCTATACCGAAAATAGCCGTAAACCCGAAGTGGAAGGCGGAACAATAGAAGACGATCAAAAAAGAAGAGATTTTACCATCAACGCAATGGCGATTTCTTTAAATAAAGATAATTTTGGAGAATTAATAGATCCTTTCGACGGGATTGGTGACCTTGAAAAAGAAATTCTGAGAACACCTTTAGAACCCGCTCAAACGTATTCTGATGATCCTTTGAGAATGATGAGAGCGGTACGTTTTGCTTCAACTTTAAATTTTACGATTGAAGAAAATTCTTTAAACGCAATAAGACAGGAAGCAGAAAGAATCAAGATTGTTTCTATGGAAAGAATCATGGTTGAGTTTAATAAAATCATGTTGTCAAAGAAACCATCAATTGGTTTAAAATTAATGGAAGAAACAGGCTTGATGAAATTAATCATTCCTGAATTGATTGATTTGAAAGGTGTAGAAGAAGTAGAAGGACAAACCCATAAAGATAATTTTTACCATACTTTGGAAGTCGTTGATAATATTTCTGAAAATACAGATAATCTATGGCTTCGTTGGGCTGCTTTGCTTCACGACATCGGAAAAGCTCCGACCAAAAAATTCGTGGAAGGAACAGGCTGGACTTTTCACGGGCATGAGTTTTTAGGTTCAAAAATGGTGAAAACACTTTTCCAAAAACTGAAATTACCATTGAATGCTGATATGAAGTACGTTCAGAAGATGGTGAAACTTTCCTCAAGACCGATTGCATTAATTACTGATGACGCTTCAGATTCTGCGCTAAGAAGGCTTTTGTTTGATGCCGGAGAAGATATGGAAGATTTGTTCACTCTTTGCAAGGCAGATATCACAACTAAAAATTCTAAGAAACAGGAAAAGTTTAAAAAGAATTTCCAATATGTTGCCATTAAAATAAAAGAAGTTGAGGAGAAAGATCAGGTAAGAAACTTCCAGCCACCAATTTCGGGTGAGGAAATTATGGTAATGTTCAATTTGAAACCCGGAAGAGAAATCGGAATTTTAAAGGAAAAAGTAAAAGAAGCAATCCTGGAAGGTGAAATTGGAAATGATAGCGAAGAAGCAAGAAAATTTGTAATTGCTGAAGCAGAGAAATTGGGTTTGACTTTAGTTTAAAAAAATATAAATAAAAATTTTGGAGCGACGGGTTTATTTGTTGCCTTTTTCAATAAACAAAAAAATGCGGCTTCTGTTGAAACCGCATTTTTTATTTTTTAAAATGAGAAATTAGTTTTTATAAACCGATGTAGCTCCCATTCCTGCTGTGAACTTACTGATAACAGTTCCTCCGGTTGTGTACACTGTGATTTCACTTGGCTGAGTAAATCCTTTTACATCAGAAGTGAAGATTCTTCCGTCAATAACGCTGAATCCGTAAAGTGTAAAGTCTGGTCCACCATCAACCGCAGTAATAATAGGATTGGTAGGTGCAGCCGTAGCATTCATATCCATAGAATAAACTTTATTGCTTGAAGTGAAGTAAAATCTACCACCGTCAATCTGAAGATTGGTACCATTAGCAATCCCTGTAAGAGTGGTTGTTTTTACAATACTTCCTGCTGGGTTGATCTGGTAAATATAAGAATCAGCAGTTCCCTGAGCAATTACATACACATTGCTGTTGTACGTAATTGTTTTGGTGATATCTCCGTTTGGTATCGGGGTCGGTGTTCCTTCGATTGCATTAGTGGTCGTGTTGATTTTTGTGATGGTATTCCCAAAACCGTACGAAGCATTTTGCACAAAAATATTTCCTCCTGCTTCAACTACTCTCTCAACAGTGCTTGTAGATGCGAAATCGATTTTCTTTACAAAAGAATTATCAGACAATTTATAAACATTTACAAATTTTGCTCCGCCGTATTTATCATTTGAAACGTAAAGATTTCCGTTTGCAATCGCCATATAACGAGGATTGTTTAACTGAGCTGTGATTTCTCCTGCTTTTTTAAATGAATAACGGTCTACAATCTGAATTTTGTTTGAGTTATTAAGCAAAAGATATGCTTTATCTCCGTTTAAAACCATGGTCTGAAGTACATCACCAAGGTTTTCTTTATTGTTATTTGCTTTGTAGATGTCATTCTGCATTAAGCTTAAATCTTTTGTAATAAAAGTAACATCTGCATTTGGTGACCCAAAATTACCTTCGTTGGTAATAAGAAGTCCGTTTTGATAAGTAATTTCCGGAATTGTCTCTTCGTATTCTGATGTACACGAAATCGAAAATAACAGGACGAATCCAAAAATAAACTGTAATAGTCTGTTTAATTTCATAATATGATTGATTTAAAAATTTATTGTTGCGTTTATACTGTAATTTCTTTTAGGTAAAGGATAATACGCCATTGTTTCGTAGACAGTATCTGTGATATTGTTCACCTTTATCCCTAAAGTATAATTTTTCATAAATGTTGCTGAAAGACCTGCATTCATTACAAAATACGGATAGATCGCATATTTTTTGCTTTCATCAGACGTTGTATACGTTAAACCGTTAAACATTCCTTGTGCGTAAACACGTAGAAATTTATACTGATAATCTACATTTGATGAAAACTTATGAAGCGGAACATAAGTAAGCTGCTTCTGAGTTTCCAAGTTAATAGATTTCGCATAAGTATAGCCCGCTACAAGCTTTACTGAATGATCTTCATTAAACAGTTTTTGATAAGTAAGTTGCGATTCTAAACCATAAGATTCTACTTTGTTGGTGTTGAATGGCGAATAGTATCCCAAACCGGTATCCAGCCAACGAATCATATCTGTGATTCGCATGTAATAAGGGCTCAAAGTCAGCTTAAAATCTCCAACTTTAAACTCATGGTTCATATCGGTCTGAATTGATGTTTCAGGTCGCAGTTCCGGGTTTCCGCCCGGCGTCCAATACAAGTCGTTAAAAGAAGGGAATCTGAAGTTTTTAGAGAAATTCAAATTCAGACTGTACCAGTTATTTGCTTTCCATTTTCCTGAGAAAGAGTAGAGAAGAGGCGACTTTATATCTTCGACAAAATCTTGCTTAATTCCTGCTTCAAAGCGAAGATTAGGTGTTGCAAAGTATCGCAATAGACCTGCAGCAGATCCTACATTTCTTTTTACTGTGCCGGTAATTCCTGAAGTTCCCAAACCTTCTCCCTGGTTTTGTTGAAATTCTCCAATTACATTGATATTCCATTTGGGATCAATAAAATAATTGAAGTCGTTTTTAAGAATATAATTTTTATTAATTCCGCCACTTGTGTAAGAGTCATTATAATTTCCGAAATATTGAAAATTATCTTCCGTATAAGCTGCCTTTAAGCTGTTTGAAATTTTAGAATTATTGATGTCCCAGGAAAGTAAACTTCTTACGGTTTGCGCTTCATATTTACTCTTATTTCCGTTTTCTGTAAAAATAGGATAGTTTTGGGTTGAATCATAAAACTGACTTTGCCAGGAAATCGTCTGGTTGCTAGCAATTTTATAAGAAGTACCGATATTTAAAGTTGAGTTGTAAAATTTCCCATTTCTGTTGATGTAATTTTCCTCAGGAACTTCATAATCATTTTGGCTGATCAGGTAATTTCCTGAAACTTTAAAACTAAATTTATCATTGCTAAAAGCAGCTTTTACAAAATTATTATAAGTGCCGAAAGAAGCAATTTCAGAATTAAACATTCCGTTGAAACCTTTATTGAAACTCAGATCATTATTCAGATGAATACTTCCGCCAATGGCACCGCTTCCGTAAATGACACTTCCGCCACCGGATTTTATTTCCATCTGATCATATCCGAAAAGGGCAATATTATTGATGTCACCCTGTCCCAAAAACTGCGAATTAATATTAATCCCGTTCCATACAAAAGCTGTTTGTTGAGCCGTTGTTCCTCGAAATGAAGGTGAAGAAACCGCTCCACGACCATTTTCTTTAATATAAACAGGCGACTGAAATCGTAAAACCTCAGAAAGATTCGAAGAGTTTTTTTGAATATCTGCAGGAGATAAAGTAGTTAAAGAATGAAAAAGTTTTACTTTTTTCATCTGATTGTCGAATACAAATACGGTGTCAATATCTTTTTCCTGACTATAATAAATCGTCAGGCAAGAAGATACAGAAAGTAGGGTTAATGCTCTTTTTAAAATCATGTTATACGCTGCCTTTCCTCCGAAAGCAATTCTATTTTTAATGTTAAATTTCGGCAGGTCTCCTGACTTTCGCTTTGCTACACCTTCCCGTTTTGGCAGTGGTTTTTTTGTAGAAAATCATAGTGCGATTTACAGTTGCGGGGACAGCTTGGGATTTTCACCCAATTCCCTCTTAGTTCCAATCTCTTGGAAACCAAAATTTTTGCAAATATAGTTTTTTTGAAAAGAAAGATTAAATTTTATTAAACACAATCTGCGGTATTAATTTGTGTGACAAACCTTACAAAAATGTTCCGTCAAAATAAAAAGGAAGCAAATCTTTTATAGAGGTCACTTTGATCACCTCATCATTTAAATTGGAAAAATAAAGCTCAATATTTTCGTTTTGCTTTGTCTCGTATTCGATAATACTTTGTCGGCAAGCTCCACACGGAGGAATCGGCGGGTTTTTCTCAGAAAATTCTTTCGGTCCGCCCACGATAAATATTTTTTTTATCTTCTGATCAGGAAAGTTAGCTCCGATCCAAAAGAGAGCCGTTCTTTCTGCACAAAGCCCGGAAGGAAAAGCAGCGTTTTCCTGGTTGTTTCCAGTATAAATTTCACCATTTTCCAATAAGACTGCGCATCCTACAAAAAAGTTGGAATAGGGAGCATACGCATTTTCTCTGGCCTGAATTGCTTTTTCAAAAAGGCTTTTTTCTATTTCTGTCAGTTCATTTCTGCTTGTAAAATGCTCGAAACCGATCTTTATATCTTTTTTCATTTTATTTCCTTAAAAAGGGCGGTAAATGTAATCCTTTTTAAGGAAGCTGGCAACATCTTTGTTACGATACTAAATTTGTAATTTTAACTTTTAGAAAAATTAGATTCAATGTTATATTCTCCAATAAAATTTAGAAATGTAGAGCTTAAAAACCGTTGGGTAATGTCTCCAATGTGTATGTACTCTTGCGAAAACGGTGTTGCCAACGACTTTCATTTTGTACATTACGGAAGCCGTGCTCAAGGTGGAACGGGACTTCTCGTGGTGGAAGCGAGTGGCGTAGAACCAAAAGGCAGAATTACCAATCACTGCATGGGAATCTGGAATGACCAACAGGCTGCTGAACTCCAGAAAATTGTAGAATTCGTACATAAGAATTCAGACAGTAAAATAGGAATTCAGATTGCGCACGCCGGTAGAAAAGGTTCTACGTGGGAAAATAAACAAATCTCTTTGCAGGAAGGCTGGGAAACGGTTGCTCCAAGTGCAATTCCGTATCATCCGACAGAAAGAATTCCTCATGTCTTGACTGTTGATGAAATAAAAGAACAGATTCAGAATTTTAAAAATGCAGCAAAAAGAGCGGTAAATGCAGGTTTTGATGTCGTTGAAATTCACGGTGCTCACGGTTACCTGATTCATCAGTTTTTGTCACCACTTTCTAATATAAGAACTGATGAATATGGCGGAAGCTTTGAAAACAGAATCAGATTTTTACTGGAAATTGTGGATGCCGTCAATGAAGAGCTTAATGAAAACGTAGCGTTATTTGTAAGAATTTCGGGAACGGAATATGCTGAAAATGGTTGGGATATTGATCAAAGTGTCGAATTGGCAAAAATCTTAAAAGATCACAATGTTGATTTAGTTGATGTCTCAAGCGGCGGAAATATTCATGGAGCAAAAATCTCAGTTTTTGACGGTTACCAGGTTCCGTTTTCTTCTGCTGTGAAAAATCAGGCGAATGTGAAAACAGGAGCAGTTGGTCTGATAACAAAAACCGAACAGGCTGAAGAGATTTTACAAAATAATGAAGCCGATCTTATATTTGTAGCGAGAGAGATTTTGCGAAATCCTTATTTGGCCGTTCAGGGCTCATTCGAAATGAATGAAGAATCTTTTTTTCCACATCAATACCTTAGAGCGAAAATTTCTTCTTAATTTTAGGATCGAATTTAAAAGACAACAATGCGTATAGAAGACTTTATGCTTCCGTGTCCCAGCAAAAAGTTTTTGGGAATTGAATGTTTCGGGTGCGGATCTCAACGGGCAATTTTGATGGTCTTTCAGGGAAAGTTTTCTGAAGCCTTTCAAATGTTTCCGGCAGTTTATACATTGTTGCTGTTTTTTTGCTTTGTAGGAATCAATTTTATAGACAAAAAAAGAAATTACGGACAGATTTTGATTTTTTTAGCAATAATTAATTCACTGATCATGGTTTTTTCTTACTTTTATAAACATTTTATTATTCATTTAAACTAAACATTAAAAAAACAAATTATGAATCAACAAAAACTACCTAATGCTACCGCAGTACTTGTTTTAGGAATTGTCTCTATCGTCGGATGCTGTTGCTACGGTGTCTTGGGATTAATTGCCGGGATTATCGGGCTTGTACTTTACAAAAAAGACAATGCGTTGTACCAAAGTAATCCGACATTATATTCTGATTACAATAACCTTAATACCGGAAGAATCCTGTGTATTATTGGTTTGATATTAAGCGCACTTTATCTTGTTTTAAATATCGTGATGATTGCTGTTTTCGGATGGGACGCACTTTCAGATCAAGAATTGATGCAGGAACGTATCAGAGATTTAATGGGACAATAATAAGTCTTGTTTAAAAATATAAAGGTTGCAATTTTTTTGCAACCTTTTTTGTCTGAATTAAATGTTTAAATTTATTACATGAAGTCTTTAATTTAAGCCTCATTTAGTTTCTTTAAGTTTGATTTTTTCTTCAGAAAATAAGCCAGCCCCAATCCGATAAAAACCATTGCTGCACTGAACGGGAAGATAAACTGCATTCCGAAAAAATCGGCAACACTTCCGATTATCGGACCTGCAACGCCCAAAGAAATGTCAATAAAAAGCCCATAACCAGCCAAAGCAGAACCCTGACTTGATGGCGAAACACTCTTTATGGCAACAACACCAAGCGCAGGAAAAATTAAAGAAAAGCCTAATCCTGTAACACCTGCGCCAACCAAGGCCATTTGAGCGTTGGTAGCAAATGCAATAATTAAGAGCCCGATGGTTTCTACAAAAAGACAGGCAATGGCAACTTTTATTCCACCATAATTATTGATGACATTGCTGAATACCAGCCTTCCGGCAACAAATAATCCTCCGAAAACACTTAAACACAAAGCACCATTATTCCAGTGGAAATAATTGTAATATAACGTTATAAATGTAGAAATGCTTGCGAAACCGATTCCACCTAAAGCCAGACAAACTCCAAAAGGAGCTACTTTTCCTAAAACTTTCCAAAAAGACTGATTTTCTTTTGGATTCGTGTTGGTCTTATTTTCTTTGGTTTTAGCAAAGAAAAATCCGATTATTCCTAAAATGATAGAAAGAATTCCAATGCCATAAAGACTGTATGCGTGTTCGATCACAATTCCTAAAGAAGCCCCGATTGCTAAAGCCCCGTAGCAGGCAACACCGTTATAAGAAATGATTTTTGCGGTATGTTTTTCACCTAAAGCCATAATTGCCCAGTTAATCGGGCTTGCCCCGACCATTCCTTCTGCACAACCTGTTAGCAGACGGGTAATAATCAGAAAACCAAGGCTTAAAATCGGAGAAAATTTAAAATAATAAGCAAAAATTAGAAAAATTCCTGTTAGTGAAAAACTGAGCATGCTAAATAAAACGGCTGGTTTAGGACCTTTTCCGTCAATAACTTTCCCGGAATATGCTCTCAGAAAAAAGGTGGAAATATATTGTAAACTAATCACCATCCCTGCAATTAAAAGACTGTAACCTAAACTTTTGCTGATGAAAATCGGTAAAACCGAAAGCGATAGACCGATAATGAAATATCCGACGAAAGTAAAAGATACATAAGAAATGAGTTGGAGGTTGATATTTTTTGGTTGGTTTATTGAACTTTCCATGAGATAAAAAATTAATCTGCAAAGATACTTCGTAAATATTTTTTAGCTTCAGAATTAAGATTAAAAAAAGATAAGATTTGTCATACTTTACAGACGTCAGAAGTTGAATATAGGTTTTCATTTCATATAATTTCAATTATCTTTGTTTCTTTTAAAAAAATCATCAGTACATGGAAAACTCAAAATATCCAAACTATATTTTTGACTGGATGGGAGGTCTCATCCTTTTTGCAGGATATATTTTTGGAAGTCTTTCGGTTGGCTTCATAGGCCTTGCAGGGAAATTTATTTTTGAGGTAGATTTTATGCAGAAGCCTTGGTTTATGATGCTTGCCAATGCTGTTGTTTTCTGTGTAATGATTTGGGCTTTTGAATTTTTAGTGGTGCGTCAGAAAACAGGTAAGAAATTGAATTTCAATTTTTCGCCTACCAATTTTTCTACCTATCTTCTTATTTTTCCGATGATGATTGGAATGATGTTTATCGGAGAATTTATCACTTCGCAAATTCCTACAACCGGACCTTTTTTCGGAGATTTTTACGAGTTTTTTGAAAATCTGATGGCCGGCCTTACCGATGATCCTGTCGTGATGGTCATTACTGCGGTGATTATGGCGCCTATTTTTGAAGAAATTGTTTTCCGAGGAATTATCCAGAAAGGAATGATCAATAAAGGAGTGAAACCCTGGAAAGCGATACTTTTTGCAAGTCTTCTTTTTGGTTTGATACATGCGAATCCGTGGCAGTTTGTAGGCGCAACTTTGCTGGGAACTGTTTTAGGATTGGTTTATTATAAAACAAAATCGCTGCTTTTGCCAATGCTATTGCATGGTTTTAATAATCTTTGCTCGGCGATCCTGATATTTTATACTCAAAAAGAAAGCTTTGCAGAAGCTTTTGAAATTCAGGAATGGATGATTCTGGTGATCGGAATTGTAGTGTTTTCTGTATTTTTCTACCTGTTTACATTTAGAAATAAAGTGCGTTATTCTGAAATTTAAATTCAATTTAAAACACAAATCATATGAATATCTCATGAATTTCACAATCATTTTGCGGTATTATATGAATAATATTTGTGTTTACATAAACATATAATAATAAAAATGGAAATATTAGTTGCCACACACAATCTTCATAAAAAAGAAGAGATTCAACAGATTTTAGGAAGTGAATTTACCGTAAAAAGCCTTACCGATTACGATATTCATGACGAAATCGTTGAAGATGGAGACACTTTCAATGCCAATGCTTTAATTAAGGCTAAATACTGTTTCGAAAAAACAGGCATTCCAAGCTTGGGAGACGACAGCGGTTTGGTGGTGGAGTCTTTAGACGGAAGACCCGGGATTTTTTCGGCAAGATATGCCGGAGACCATGATTTTGCTAAAAATATTGAAAAGGTTTTGAGCGAAATGGAGAATATTGAAAACAGAAAAGCTTATTTCATCACCGTATTATGTTATTATGACGAAAACGGTGCTCAATACTTTGACGGAAGGGTTCATGGGAATTTACTCAAAGAAAATAAAGGACACCAAGGTTTTGGTTATGATCCTATTTTTGTTCCCGAAGGTCACGAAATAACTTTTGCAGAGATGATTCCTGAAGATAAAAATAAAATCAGCCATAGAAAACAGGCATTAGATTTGTTTCTTGATTTCTTGAAAAAGTAGGTTAAGGTTAAGGTTAAGATTGCAAAACTTTGTGTTTTTAGAGAACTTTTTTCTTATTTTAAATTTGAGTTTAAAACGTAAACTCAACGTCAACCTCATTTTCAACCTCAACCATTTGTTGTACATTTGCTTTAATAAACTATTGATTTGAGTACTTATTTAACGATATTAGGCTTTAATTCGGCAATACCCACGATTAATACTTCACCTACAGCTCAGCTTCTGGAAATGGAAGAAAGATGTTTCCTGATTGACTGTGGCGAAGGAACACAGGTACAGCTAAGAAAAGCAAAGGCAAGATTTTCAAAAATCAATCATATTTTTATATCGCATCTTCATGGCGATCACTGTTTTGGTTTACCGGGTTTAATAGCTTCTTTCCGACTTTTGGGAAGGGATACTCCGTTGCATGTTTACGGTCCGAAAGGAATAAAAAAGATGCTGGAAACTATTTTCTCCATTACCGAAACGCATCGAGGTTTTGAGGTTGTATACCATGAATTAGATAAAGATTATTCAGAAAAAATCTATGAAGATAATAGGGTAGAAGTATTTACTATTCCTCTGGATCACAGAATTTACTGTAATGGATATCTGTTTAAAGAGAAGCCAAAAGAGCGTCATATTAATATGGAAGAAGTCTCAAAATATGCTGAGATCGAAACGTGTGACTATCATAATTTAAAAGCAGGCAAAGATTTTGTCTTGAGTGACGGGTATGTTCTTAAAAATGAAATTCTTACAACAACTCCGGCTCCGTCTGTTTCTTATGCGTTTTGTAGTGATACAAGATATTTGGAATCTGTTATTCCGATTATAAAAAATGTAACGGTTTTATACCACGAGTCTACATTTTTGCACGATCTCAAAGAAATGGCAGATTACACAGGGCACACAACCGCTTTAGAAGCAGCAACAATTGCAAAGAAAGCCGAAGTTGAAAAATTGATTTTAGGACATTTTTCTAATCGTTATGGTGATTTGACCGTTTTTACGGATGAGGCAAGAACCGTTTTTCCGAATTCTTATCTTCCAAAAGCTTTGGAATGCGTTAAATTTTAAAATTGTATGAATTTTTCGGAATTAAAAGATTTTTTAGACGAAAAAGCGGATGTTTACAATAATCTTGAATTCATTCAGGATGATCCTGTTCAGATTCCGCATCGTTTTTCATTAAAGCAGGATGTGGAAATTGCCGGTTTTTTGGCGGCAACAATTTCTTGGGGAAACAGAAAGTCTATTATTAAATCGGCTGAAAAGATGCTTGATATTATGGGAAATTCTCCTTATGATTTTGTAATGAATTTTTCTGAAAAGGATTTAAACAGCATTAAAGACAAAAGTATTCACAGAACTTTTAACGGAGAAGATTTTGCGTATTTTATTAAACAATTCAACAAAATTTATAAAGAAAACAAAAGTCTTGAAGATTTATTTCTAATCAACGAAAATGAAAATAATTTTCAGCATTCTATTGAAAGATTCAGGCAAAGTTTTTTAGGAATTGAAAAAAACAGAACGCATAAACATGTAAGTTCGCCGTACAAAAACTCATCTTCAAAAAGGATTATTATGTTTTTGCGATGGATGATCAGAAAAGATAATCGTGGCGTAGATTTTGGAATCTGGAACAATATTGATCAAAAATTTTTATCGATTCCTTTGGATGTGCATACCGGAAATATATCTAGAAAATTGGGTCTTATTTCGAGAACACAAAATGACTGGAAAACCGTTGAAGAATTAGATTTAATCATTAGAAAATTTGACGAAAATGATCCTGCAAAATATGATTTTGCTTTGTTTGGATTGGGCGTAACGAAAGAATTACTTTAAAACAGAAATGATGAAAACACCACACGAAAAAATAGAATTTCTTGAGAGAATGGCAGACGGAATCACCTCCTGGATTGGTTCTATACCTTCCCTCATCATTCATACATTACTTTTTATCACCTCATTTTTACTGCCCGTTTTTGGTATTGTAGATGTAGATAAAATGTTACTTGTTTTAACGACGGTACTTTCGCTTGAAGCTATTTATCTTTCAATTTTGATTCAGATGTCTGTGAATAAAAGTCATGAAAAAATTGAGGACATTCAGGAAGATATTGAGGAAATTAGTGAAGATATAGAAGATATTCAGGAAGATATCGAGGAGATCAGCGAAGACCTTGAAGAGATTAGTGAAGATCTTGAAGAGATCAGCGAAGATATTGAAGATATTCAGGAAGATATTGAAGAGATCAATGAAGAAGAAGACGATGAAGATCACAACGAAAGAGCAAAAAAAGCTATTCTTAAAAGTAACGTAAACTCTAATAAAAACGAAATTAGATTTCTAAAAGATAAAATAACCGAGCTTCAGAATAAAATCGATGAAATGAAAAAAGATTAATTTGAAGTTCACTTTGATAATATAAATGAAAGACCGATCAATGAGATTGGTCTTTTTTATTTATTATCAAAATTTCATCAGGATATACATAAATGAACATATTATTGATAATAATAAATCATGTATGTATTTTAAATCGGAAAAATTTGGTATTTTTGGGCAAACAATTACAAAATGCTAAATTATAGACTAAAAAATTACCTTTTTCTTTTCGCATTATTGTTTATTTCGGCTTCTGTTTTTGCTCAACAAAGGCAACCACCGAAAAACAATGTGAACGAAACCAATAAAAAAGCGGGGGTATTTATCGATGTAAATGCTGCAGGATATGTACCGTCTACGTATACTCCGGAACAATTGGTGAAAAATATTCTGATAAACGGAGGATCTACATGTTCTATTCCGAATGTATCTAATGTTACCATTACTCCGACTCAACCCGTTTCAAGTGACGATAGATTTTGGGGATATTTTCATAAAGGTACCACCAACTTTCCTTTTACAGATGGTATTGTTTTAACAACAGGGCGCGCTCGGGAAGCTGGGAACGTGGCATCTAGTGCCAGTTATACGATTCCCGGGGCGGGAATAGATGATCCTGATCTGTTGGTGGCGGTTCCTAATCCTAGTACTACTGATCATTATAATGATAATGTCATGTTGGAGTTTGATTTTGTACCCAACTCCAGCCAGATAAAATTCAATTATATTTTTGCTTCTGAAGAATATTCAGGTACTTTTCCGTGCCAGTATTCAGACGCATTTGCATTATTAATAAAACCTGTTGCGGGAGGTCCTTACGTGAATTTGGCTGTTTTACCAAATAATGCGGGACCTGTTGCGATGACAAATATTCATCCTCTTATTCAGGGGGCTTTAGGTTGTCCTGCAATCAACGAGATATATTTTGGAGGATATAATACACCTACTAATATTGTAACAAATTACGATGGAAGAACTGTTCCTTTAACTGCGGTGGGAACGGTAACACCGGGAGTTGCATACCATTTTAAAATGGTTTTGTCTGATTATAGAGATTGGGGGTATGACTCTGCAGTATTTATTGAAGGCGGATCTTTTGATATCGGAATCAAATTAGTAGATGGAAATGGAGTACAATTGCCAGCCACTTTAAATGTATGTGATAATATTCCTCAGACTTTAGTGGCTCAAGTTTCAGGGATTACCGGAGCGACTTACCAATGGTATAAAGATGGAGTATTAATACCAGGTGCAACAGCTGTAAGTTATACTGCCACTGCGCCGGGTGTTTATGAAGTAAAAGTGTCTGTTCCTGGAAATACTTGCCCGGCATCTGCTACAATTACAATAGTAGGCGGAACGAGTCCGGCAGCTCAAAATGCAACTTTAAAACTTTGTACAACTCCAACTTTAAGTACTTTTAATTTAAATGATGCTAAGCCACAGATCAGTACAACGACTGGTGCGATATTTCGTTTTTATGTAAATCAGGCGGATGCTCAGGCACAAAATAACAATTTTATTCCTAATGCGAATTTAGCTTCATATAACGGAACCGATGGTCAGATTTTGCATGTCGTGGTATCAAACGGAGGCTTTTGTAGTAAACTGGTGACTTTAACTTTGCGTAAGGAAGCGACACCAGTTGCTGAGCTTGTTGCTACAAAATTGAAAATTTGTTTAGGTGAATCTGTTACTTTAACTGCTTCAGGAGGAGTTACTTACCAATGGAGTAACTTTACAGGAACTGGTGCTGTACAGACACTATCGCCAACGCAGACGACAACTTATACCGTTTATGCAATCGGTGCTCAGGGATGTAAATCATTACAGCCTGCAACTATTAAAGTAGAAGTTGTACCAGCAATTACTTCTAATCTTTCAGGTGGATTTATTTGCGAAAGCGATAGAATGACTTTGGATGCAGGAGCCGGACCAAATTATTCATATTTATGGAGCAATGGTGCAACTACACAGACAATCGTAGCTGAAACTGCAGGAATTTACTTTGTAGATATCACTAACGGAGTTTGTACTGAAAGATTTACAACAGAAGTAAAACAGGCACTGATTCCTGAAATTATCAATGTAGATTACAGTCAAAGCGGAACATTAATTATTACTGCTTCCAATTTGGGCAGTGGTGTACTCGAGTATTCCGTAGACAATGGTGTTACTTGGCAAGGCTCTAATGTTTTCAATAATATTCCAAACAATAAAATAATCTCGATACGAGTTAGGGTAAAAACTACGACTTGTGTAGGATTCTTAGAGTATTTTACCTTTATCATGCAGAATGTAATTACTCCAAACGGGGATAATGTAAATGATATAATTGATTTCAGAGGGGTAAGTAATTACAATAAATTCCAGGCAGCAATATCAGACAGATATGGTAAAGTGGTATTTAATGCAGAAAAAACAAGACCTTTCTGGGATGGTTATTTCCAGGGTAAAAAACTGCCTACAGCTTCTTATTGGTATCAGGTGACATTTGAAGATCCTGCAAGCAAGAAGCTTACCGTAAAAACTGGCTGGATTTTACTTAAGAATTTTGAATAGTATCAAAACACTATATTTTTAAAAGACCGATTTTGTCGGTCTTTTTTTGTTTCAATTCTAAATGAAACTGAAAATCTGGTCTTTATATAATTGTGTTAAAACCAATGTAATTGTTTTTCGCTTAAATTTTAATCAAAAAAAATAGTATTTTTGTTAAAAATAGTTTAAAATGTTAAATGGTCGATTACAATATTTGCTTCTTGTTTTCATGCTTCTTGGTAATTTTACGTTTTCCCAGAGAAAAATAAGTAAAAGTACCAGTAAGCCATCTGGTCTGACGATGAAAGCAGGAGCGTTTATTGATGTCAATACAGCAAATTATGTCGAATCCTCTTATAGTATAACACAATTGGTAACAGATGTGCTTATTGCTGGCGGATCAACATGTTCTACAGCAAATGTTTCTAATGTAGTCGTTTCTCCAAATCTCTCAGCTGGGGATCAAACCAGAAGCTGGGGATTTTTTAATAAAGGAACCACCAATTTTCCTTTTGCAAAAGGTATTGTACTTACTACGGGGCAAGCCAGAAAAGCAGGTAATTCTTATATCTCATCGTTTCTTCAAGATGTTTTGCCAACGCAAGGCGACGTAGATTTAGCTACCGCATTAGCAGTATCTAATAATGTACTAAAGGACGCTAGTTATATTGAATTTGACTTTGTGCCTACAGCAACCGAAGTAACCTTCAGATATTTATTTGCAACAGAAGAATATGATAGCGACTTTCCTTGTAATATTGGGGACGGGTTTGCTTTATTATTAAAAAAAGCTGGAGATCCTACCTATACAAATTTAGCTGTATTACCCAATGGGGCAGGGCAAGTAAGTGTGAGAAATATCAGACCTTCAACAGAATTTGACGGTTCAGCTTTAGCTTGTGGCGCTTTGAATGCTTCTTATTTTGCAGGATATAATTTCAATAATATCGAAACTAATTTTAACGGACGTACAGTTCCTTTGACAGCAAAAGCAACTGTTGTACCGGGACAAACATATCATTTTAAAATGGTTTTAGCCGATTATCAAGATTCTCTTTATGATTCTGGTGTATTCTTAGAAGCAGGTTCTTTCGATATTGGTGTACAGATTTTAGGTCCGGGAGGAGTTCAGCTTCCTGCATCAATTAACGTTTGTGATAATGCTCCACAAACTTTTACAGCTTCTACCCAAGTTCCGAATGCGACTTATGTTTGGTATCTTAATAATGTGGTTATTCCAGGCGCAACCGGAGCTTCATACACGGCTACACAACCGGGAGTTTACAAAGTTGAGGTCACCCTTCCGGGGAATTCATGTCCTGGTTCTGCTACAGTAACGATTGTTGGCGGAACTTCTCCGACGGTACAAAATGCGACATTAACCAGTTGCTACACAGCAGGCAACGCTATTTTTAATTTAACATCAGCTCAAGCGGCAATAAGCACAACTCCTGGAGCTAATTTTTCATACTATATCAATCAGGCGGATGCAAATGCAGGAAACGCAAATACAATTGCAGCCCCTACAACATTCTCAAGTGCAGGAAATCAGACCATTTATGTATTGGTAAAAAATGGTTTCTGTTCTAAAGTTGCACAACTTCAATTGGTAAAAGCTCCGCAAATTACAGCCACTATCGCAACGCCAACAGCTTTAACGTGTACTAATAGTCAAGTTACGCTTAATGCTTCAGCGTCAGTTTATCCTGCGGGATCTACATTTGCATGGACAACCACAGGTGGTAACATTGTATCAGGAGGGAATACTTTAAACCCTATAGTTAACACAGCAGGTGCTTATACTTTAACCATTACAAATACATACCAACCCGGTAACGTTGTTTGTACAGGTACGGCTAATGTGACTGTTGTAGGAGATAGTGCCCCGCCAACAACCACACTTACAGCAAGTAAAATTTTAATTTGTGCAGGTGAAACGGTAACACTTACTGCAGGAGGTGGTACTACTTATACCTGGAATGGGCTTACCGGAACAGGAAATACACAAACGGTAACTCCGGCTACAACTACAACATATACCGTTACAGCAAACGGAGCAAACGGATGTACTTCTACAACGCCTGCAACAATAACGATTGAGGTTTCACAACCGATCACAGTACAGAATGCAACACTCCTGAAATGTTATCAGCAAGGAAATATTACATATGATTTAACATCAGCACAACCACAGATTACTACTGTGGGAACTGCAACTTTTGCATATTATTTACTTCAGGCAGATGCAAATGCAGGAAATGCCAATACGATTGCTGCTCCTACAACATTTCAAAGTGCAGGTAACCAGACGATCTATGTCTTGGTTAAAAACGGAGGCTGTAGCTATGTAGTAACATTACAGTTGCAAACTACTGCTGTTACCAATTTAACAATAGCTGCTCCGCAAACAATTACCTGTACGGTTCCTCAGATTACACTGAATGCAACGGCATCTACAGTTCCCGCTGGTTCAACGATTTTGTGGACGACTGCAGGTGGAAATATCGTTTCAGGAGCCAATACTTTAAGCCCTGTAGTGAATGCTGGAGGTGCTTATACTTTAACGGTAACTAATGTTACCCAACCAGGAAATTTAACATGTACTTTTACAGCAACTGTAAATGTTATTGAAGATAAAGTGTTACCTGTAGTTACCTTAACTTCTTCTGTTGCGCAGATTTGCCCGGGTGAATCTGTAACACTTACAGCGACAGGCGGAGTAACGTATACTTGGGCAAATTTAACAGGAACAGGCAACACGCAGGTTGTTTCGCCTGCAACTACAACAGTTTATTCTGTTACTGCAACAGGTGCAAATGGATGTGTATCTGCAGCTCCGGCAACCATTACGATCATTGTGGGGCCACCAACAGCTTTTATAGCAGCATCAAAAGCAAAAATCTGTGCAGGCGAGTCTGTAACATTAACGGCAAGTGGTGGTTTTACCTATAACTGGACAGGTCTTACAGGAAATGGAAATACACAAGTTGTAACTCCGACAGTTACTACCACATACGAAGTTTTTGCGTTGGGAGGAAACGGTTGCGTATCAACGATACCTGCAAAAATTACCATTGAAGTGGTTCCGGCAATAGTTTCTGCGTTAGCAGATGTATATGTTTGTGCCGGAGATCCTGCAACACTAGATGCAGGTGCGGGACCAAATTATACTTATCTATGGAGTACAGGTGCCACTACACAGACGATTACTACCAATGTTCCGGGTTCTTATTCTGTTGAGATAAGCAATGGAGTTTGTTCTAAACTGTTTACCGCACAGATTATTAATCCTGATCTTCCGCAATTTACCAATGTGGTTTACGATAAGGAAATGCTTACTATTTCGGCTACAAATCCTACTGGTGGAGTTTTGGAGTATTCTATTGATGGTGGAGTAAGTTGGCAGGTTTCAAACATATTTTATAATGTATTGAGAAACGCTAACTACAAATTAATGGTAAGAACACAGGGCGCAAAATGTGGTAATTCGCTAGAGTTTTTTACGTTCGTATTAAGCAATGCTATTACTCCAAATAATGATGGAGTGAATGATTATATTGATTTTAAAGGAATCAGCAATTACAAAAACTTTGCAGCTTCAATATTTGATAGATATGGTGCCGAATTATTCAAGGCAGATAACAAATCAAATACCATGTGGAACGGATCTTTAAAAGGCATTAATTTACCAACAGCCACGTATTGGTACCGTGTACAATGGGAAAACCCTGCAAGTAAAAAACTTGAATTAAAATCAGGATGGATTCTTCTAAAAAATAGAGATTAATCTATTAAAATAATAACAACAAAGCCTTTCTTACTTGGAAAGGTTTTGTTGTTTTATAAGGTATTATTAATTTTTAAAGTAATTCAAATTAAATCTTGGTGCGAAATTATTTAAAGCAAATGTGAATTGACTTGATAAAGATTCTCAAGCTTTGCTAAGTAAATTTATTTGCCTTTGTTTCTAAAATATAAAACTGAAATATAAATCTTTGCGTCAAAAAAGTTTTCATGTTTAATGATTTTAGAACTCTTTTCACTATTCTTATCTTAATTTGATTAATCAATCAATTAATATTCTTTTCGAAATAAAGAATAATATCTTAGCAAACTTGTTTTCAAGACAAATAAATCACGGCAATTGTAAATAAACATTATTTAATTTTAATGATTGACAAAAAAAACTTATTTTAGTTATACCAAAAAATGTCAAAAATATTAATATTAAAATATAAATGGGAGTACTTGTTACCAACGAGACAGTAAAGCAACTGTTTCATATTGCACAGTCGATTGCAAGAGAAAATTACAACGCCACTTATAGCGGTCCGCATATTTTGCAGGCTTTAATGCATAAAGATATAGGCTTAAACGAGTTTCTGAAAACCATAGATAAAGATCCCGGATATTTCTACGAATGGGCAGATGTACGCATCGAAGATTATCCCAAGACGAGCCATCTTCCGGCAGAAGTTGGAGAAGGAGAGTTTGTAGATCAGATTTTGGAAGAAGCAGATGACATTCGTTTAAAGCTTGGCTTAGATGAGATTACTCCGATCTGTATTCTTACAGCGATTGTGAAACCGCAGGTTGCTTTTACGCTGCAACAGTTAAAATCACTTCCTTTAAGAGAACATGAGATTTTCAATTTATATCGAAAAGATACTCCTTTTGCTGCTTCAGATAACGGCGATATTTCATCTCTATTTGGAGGGTCTTCAGACTTTTCAGATTCTTCTTTTCCATCCATTAAAAGCTATTGCGTAGACCGAACAGTACAAGCGAGAAATGGTGAAATAGAAAATATAATAGGAAGAGATAAAGAGCTTAGGATGTTGGTGGAAATTCTCTGCCGCAGAAGTAAGCCCAATGTAATTATCGTCGGTGAACCCGGAGTTGGTAAAACAGCTTTGGTAGAAGGTTTTGCAACAGAAATCATCAAAGGAAATGTTCCGGAAATGCTTAAAAATGCAACTTTACTTGAATTGGATACAGGAGCTTTATTGGCAGGAACTTCTTATAAAGGTGAAATTGAAGACCGTCTGAAAAAGGTAATCAACGAATGCAAAAAAATTGAAAAAGCAGTTTTATTTATTGATGAAATTCACACGCTTTTAGACCCGAAAGGCAGCATTGGAAATATCGGAAATATCCTTAAACCAGAATTGGCAAGAGGTGAAATTACCGTAATCGGAGCGACCACTCAGGAAGAATATAGAAAAATTATAGAACCTGAACAGGCTTTTAACCGTCGTTTTGAAGTTTTAACAGTTCTTGAGCCGGACGAAAAAACTTGTGTGAAAATGATCGATGTTTTGCTGGATGGCTATAAAAAACATCACGGTATTGAAGTTGAAAAGAATGCAATTCCCGAATGTGTACGTTTGGCAAAACGTTACGCAAAAGGTAAAAAACTTCCCGATGCAGCGATTGATCTTTTAGATCGGACAATGGCGGCAATAAAAATGCTCGACGAACTTTCAGAAAAAGAATTGGAAAGCTGGAAAGAAATCTATGAAAATATTTTGACAGAAGAATATTTTGATGAAAAAGATAAGGCAGACGAATTGATTTGGAATTACAATTTATTACGAGATAAAATCAGTCCTATTTTGTGGGGTTCTCTAAGTGAACAACCGCAAATCGACAATTCGATGCCGACAGAATCAATTCAAAAAATAATAGAAGAAACATATGCCGAACTCTTACAGCATGCGGCTATAAAAAGAGAAAAAGTAGACCGTTTGGAATTGGCGGCGGTAATGGCTGCGAAAACGAATATTCCGATTGGGAAAATTCAGGCTCAGGAAAAAGAAAAGCTTCTGAATATGGAAGGTCTTCTGATGAACAGAGTCGTTGGTCAGGATCACGCTTTGAAAATTCTTTCGGACGCTATTGTAGAAAACCGAAGCGGATTAAATAAACCTGGACAACCCATTGGATCATTCTTCCTTTTAGGACCAACCGGAACCGGAAAAACAGAATTGGCAAAATCGATGGCAGAATTGCTTTTCAATGACGAAAAAGCGATGGTGCGTTTCGATATGTCAGAATTTAAAGAAGAACATTCTGCAGCTCTTTTATACGGAGCGCCTCCGGGTTACGTAGGTTACGAAGAAGGTGGAATGTTGGTGAATAAAATCAGGCAACAACCTTACACTGTAGTTTTATTTGATGAAATTGAAAAAGCGCATCATTCAGTTTTTGATGTGTTTTTACAGATTATGGACGAAGGAAAAGTTCATGACAAGCTTGGAAAAGAAGGAGACTTCAGCAACGCTTTGATTTTGTTTACTTCAAATATCGGAAGTGAAGAAATTGTAAAACAGTTTGAAGAAGGAAAAGTTCCCGAATCGAATTCATTGATGCAGATTATGTCAAATTCTGGAAAATTCAGACCCGAATTTTTGGCTAGAATTACAGAAATTATTCCGTTTGCACCGATTACAGAATCTATTGCAGAAAGAATCTTTAATATCCAGCTGAAATCACTTCATAACTCATTAACAAGACTTGGAATGAGCTTGAAAATTAGTGATGAAGCGGTAAAGAACTTAGCCTTAAACGGATTCAGTAGTAAATATGGAGCAAGACAGATTTCCGGGGTAATCAGATCGCAACTGGCAAGACCAATTTCGAAAATGATTGTAAGAGAAGAAGTGAAATCCGGGCAAAATCTTTCGGTAGAATGGAATAGCGAAGAAGAAAAAATCAGCTGGAAAGTAGATTAATTGTTGCTTAATCGGAAATGAAATTTTGAAAAAAACGTCTTTACGATTGAGTAGCTTTACCCAAATAAAATGAAAACGAATCTCAAGAAAATTATAGTATCGGCAGTATTCCTGAGCTGTTCACATTTTGTGAATGCGCAGTTTCTTGCTGCTTCAGACACTTCCGAAAGCAGTGTAAGAAAATACAAGAATATCATAGAAGCCAACAAGGAAATTGTGACATTTATCGAATTTTCTATGGTTGAGAAAGGGTTGCCAAAGCATTTGAGAAATTTAGCTTTAATAGAATCTCATTTTAACCGAAATATTACTTCACATGCAGGAGCTGTAGGAGTTTGGCAGTTTATGACCGCTCATGCCAATCAATACGGATTAACAGAAGACCGCCGAAATGATTTGTACAGAAGTACAAAAACAGCTGCCGTTTCGCTGAAAAATCTGTATAAAAAATATAACAATTGGGTAACCGTTGTTGCTGCTTATAATTGTGGAGAAGGAAATATTGCCAAAGCGATGCAGGTTGCAAACTCTACACAATACCATGTTTTTTCTAAATATTTGCCTGCGGAAACCATTAATCATGTGAAGAAATACTTGAATGCATGTTATGCGACAGGAGAATTAAACTCGGTTTTGGCAAATTATAATGATTCCAGAACGATTCATCTTTTAAATAATAGGGCGACAAACTCTCAGAAAATTGCTTTGTCGGAAACCGAAATTAATGCAGGATTTAAGTTGGGGGTAATTGCAGAAGAATTAAAAATTAATATGAATGATCTTCTGGGTTGGAATCCTGAAATTGTAAGCACATTAGAGAATGATGGAGAAAGCAAACTCTTTCTTCCTACAGATTTGATGCCTGATTTCTTAATGAAAAAAAATGCAATTCTTTCTAAATCGATACGTACAAAATAATTTAAAATTAAATTCTTTTCATGTTCTATTAAAGAAGATTCTATCAAGTTATCAATAAATATAAAAAGACCGAAACTCATCAAGTTTCGGTCTTTTTTAAAATATCAATATCTAAATTTATGAAAATTATTAATTAAGGATTTGAAATAATTAGTGTTGATGGAATATCTGATAGCCAAAGACTTTTAGAATCTATCAAACCTCGCCAGCTTTTTTTGCTGATTAACATTAAATCTTGGGCCTGTAAAAACTCCTTTTCAATCTGTTTTTCGTTATATAAAGTGATGTGATTGGGTGCAACCTGTTCGATGCTTCTGATGAGTTCTTTCACTTCGATATTGTTTCTGATTTGCCCCGCAACATCGAGAATAATAATCTGGGAGTTGTTATTGTTAATCAGTCTTTTTGCATATTCAAGTAAATAAAAATCACTTAAATTAAAGATGGGGATAAATACTCTGTCTGCCGAATTAAAATCTCTGTCTACCAAAACTCCAACCGGGATATTTGTATTATCGAGAATCTGCAGTGTAGAATCATCGAATGGCGAATTGTTGAAAATATTACTTTTCCCTTTTACGGTATTCAATAGTTTTTCAGGATTAATAATTTTGGTGGTAAAACCTAAAAGTCTTCCGAGTAAACTTCCTTCGTACATTGATTTTCCGAGCATAATCAAAAGAAGGTCGTAATTTCCTTTGTTTGAAATATTCGTCAAATCATTTTCAATATCGGTGGAAGCTTTGAAAAGGGTAGCGACTTCAAGCTGAAGTTCCTGGGAAGTTTCAATCACATTTTTGAACTGTTCTTTTTCAAAATTATCAATATCAAAAGCGTGCAATTCATCTACAGGAGCAATATTCATTGCGGTTACGCTTTTGTTGCCATTCATTTTATGCGTAAGATTATCGGCAAGTTTCAGTAATGTACTTCCTGATTCCGGAGTTTCAAAAGATAAAAGAACCCTGTATTTTGAATCGTTTTCATCATGTTCCTCTTCTTCAAGTGACGATTTTTTACCTTTAAAGAAATAATTAATAATGTCAAGACAAGGCCCGGTCATAAAGGTGGTGAATAACGCCATGATGACCAACATCGTAAATAATTCGGGACCTAAAACTCCAAGATCGTAACCGATGTTCAAGACGATAAGTTCGGTTAAACCTCTTGTATTCATCAATGCGCCGATTGTAAGGCTATCTTTCCAGCTTAACTTTAAAAATTTAGCGGTCAATGCACTTCCTACAAATTTTCCGATAACGGCTGTAAGAATAATAAATCCACCTATTTTCCAAAGATGTGGATCATTTAATAACCCGACTTGTGTTCTTAAACCTGTAAATACAAAGAAAAGGGGAAGCAATAATACCAAGGCTATATCTTCTATTTTTTCAATGAATAAGTTTCTGAATTTTACATTTTCAGGCATAATTGCACCTGCCATAAATGCTCCGAATAATGCATGAATCCCGATAACTTCTGTTGCGTATGACGAAATAATAAGAATTAAGAAAAATACGGCAACCAATGCTTTGCTGATAAAACCTTTTCCTTTCTGAGATTCTGCAATTCGGTGTAAGAATGGTCTTACCGCTTTAATCATAATAAAAACATAAACTATCGCCATGATAATCACGAAAATTGACCCTGAGAAAGATCCTGCTTTTACCACCGCAATTACCGCTGCCAAAATACACCATGCTGTAATATCATCGGCTGCAGCACAGGTAATAACGACGGTTCCGATTTTGGTTTTGTGTAAATTTCTTTCCTGTACAATTCTGGCGAGAACCGGAAATGCGGTAATACTCATCGCAATCGCTATAAATAAAGCAAAAGAACTGAACTGAATACCTTCCGGAGCAAATTCTTTATAAATAAAATAAGACAGCCCAACTCCCAACGCAAAAGGGATGATAATACTTGCGTGGCTGATCACAACTGCATCGTGCGCTTTTTTTCTTAAAACACTTAAATCGAGTTCCATTCCGACAATATACATGAAGAGAATCAAACCAATCTGGCTTAAAAACTGCAAGTTTCCTAATGATTCTGTCGGGAAAATAAATGCTGAAAGCTCAGGAAAATACAATCCGAAAAGTGATGGTCCTAAAACAATTCCGGCAATCATTTCACCGATTACGGAAGGCTGTTTTAGTTTCATACAAATCCAGCCGAATAATTTTGCCACCAAAATAATGGTAACAATCTGAGCCAGTAAAAGTGCTAAAGGATGATGAAGATTTGATAAAAAAGAATCAGTGAAATTTTCCCACATCGTAGCTCCTGTGGCTTTGCTTGGAGGAATGTTTTCTCCTATTTCGAGGGTTTTTCCTTCCACAAAAAACCAGTACATCAACGTAGAAAAAAAGATAATTGTTGCTACATAAAAAATGATATTTCTATATTTCCCCATAATCATTAGTCATTTATTTGAGTGTAAATTTCTAAAGAATAAACGGATGTAAAAACTTGTTTTTTTTGAAATGTAACGAATACGCAGAATAATGTAATGAAAAGAATAAAGATGTAATTTAAACCTGATTAAAATCCATCCCATTTAGAAAATAAAAAGGATGGATTGTGTAAGGTTCTTATTATTTTAATTCAAAATAAGCCAGATTGACGCCGTCGTTTTCAAAAATAATTCTGATTTTATTTTCTCCTTTTATAAGGTTGATGCCTTTTTTAGATACAGTTTTCCAATTTTCAGTTCCGCCTGTTGCATCTAAAGAAATTGTTGATAATAGTTTTCCTGTAGCATCTTCAATTCTTATTTTTGCATTGCTACTGCTGGCATATTTTAGGTCTAAAGAATGTACTTTATCGGTTTTGGAATTGATTGTGTACTGAAGCCATTCTCCGGATTCAGTTTTACCGACGTAATATTGATTGTCATTGGTTTTATAAATATCAACACCATCATTTCTAAGCTGATTTCCCGAATTCCATTCTGATCTTTTTACCGGATCACTCACCCAAAGATTGATAAAATCTTTATCTGAATAAGCAGATCCCATTCTTCCAAGATCATAATCCGTTGCAAATATTTTTCCGGGAGCCTGATGATTTTTGAATGGCTTCGTAGAATCATCAGTTGTCTGCCTGAACATCGCATCGATTACATCTTTTTTAATCTCGGTATTGCTAAATTTATAGTTGTCTGCAATTTTCATTAAAGCTTTCTCTGCAAATTCTTTTGAAGGTTTCTCACCGCCATTTTTCCAGTAATCTAATAGTTTTTGATATTCCGGAGTGATTTTTACATTGTTGATTCCTGCAATATTATCAATTTTTTTCATGGGCCAGAATGCATAACCGATGTTGTGCTTATTCAATAACTGGATCAGTTCCGTAAACCATACATTAGAGTTTTCGCCAGTTTCTCCCAACCAAATAGGAATATTATGTTTTTCCCTTAGATCTAAAATAAACTTTAACGTTGCATCATCATTATAATTCCAGTATTTATGAAAACTAAAAACGAGATTGTCGTCCCAAAGCGGTGTCAGACCATTGTAATTATTTCCCCAACCGTTTCCTTCAAGAAAAATAATATGTTTTTTGTCAACGGTACGAATGGCTTCGGTGATTTCTTTTTGAAGTTTCCACAGGGGAGCATTTGACATTTCATCTGTTCCGTTCTGATTTTTCCCTGTGAAATTAATATTCGGTTCGTTAATCAAATCATATCCGCCGATCCACGTTTCATCTTTATATCTTTCTGCTAATTTTTTCCAAAGTGCAATTGTTTTTTTCTGATTTTCCTCACTTTCCCAAAGAGAAGGTTTCGATTTGTCATTATCAGAAATATTCACGTCATTTCCTTGTCCGCCCGGAGCTGCATGAAGATCAAGAATTAAATAAATTTTATTGTCTTTACACCATTTCAAGAGATTATCGGTCATTGTAAAACCTTCTTCCAGCAAGGTATTTTGTCCTTTTACCTTTTCTTTTTCGATAGGCAAAGTGTAAAGATTATAATGCATTGGAAGACGGATCGAGTTAAACCCTGACTTTGCTAAAAAATCAATATCCTGTTTTGTAATTCCGTTTTTTAAATAGGCTTTATAGAAATTTTCCATTCCATCCTTACCGATCAGTTCTGCAATTTTTTCTTTGATCTTATATTGTGGTCCTGCAAAATCTGCAGTTTTCAGCATATAACCTTCCTGCAGCATCCATCCTCCTAAACCTAAGCCTCGAAGTTGAACATTTTCACCTTTATCATTAATTATTTTCTGTCCGTGTGTTTTTAACAACTGTGATGTCCCAAATTGAGACAATAAAAAAGCGGATAATAGAATGGCTCGTTTCATAATGGTTATTTTAAATATTAGGGGAAATTTTTAGAATTTTGAATTTAACAAATATATTTAAAATATTTAAATAAAATCAAATATGAAATTACAGGATTTAGTTCTTCACAAGCTTATAAAATATTTACAGAAAGTTATGTCAAGATGCTAATTTTTTCTTCAATAAAAAAAACGGACTTTAGCCCGTTTCTATTGATATTGAAAAATATTTTAATCTAAGAAATCAACTTCATAATCTCTAAAGCTACTTTCAACGCTTCAGTTCCATCTTCCAGAGAAACTTCTACATTTTTATCTTCTAAAATGGCATCAGCAAAAGAATTTAATTCATCCAAAATCGCATTATTTGCCTGAATATTTGGGTATTCAAATAAAATCTGATTTTTTTCACCTTCTGCATTTTCAATAATCATATCAAAAGGAGTAGGATTTTCGGGCGCATCTTTCATTCTGATAACCTCAGCTTTTTTCTCTAAGAAATCAACAGAAATATAAGCGTCTTTCTGGAAAAAACGACTCTTTCTCATCGCCTTCATCGAAATTCTGGAAGTCGTCAAATTGGCAACACAGCCATTTTCAAACTCAATTCTTGCATTGGTGATATCCGGAGTTTTACTCACCACACAAACACCGCTTGCATGAATGTTTTTTACTTTAGATTTTACCACACTCAACAAAATATCAAGATCGTGAATCATCAAATCTAAAACTACAGAAACATCAGTTCCACGTGGATTAAATTCTGCTAAACGGTGAATCTCAATAAACATCGGATTTTGAATGTAATCTTTTGCGCCAATAAACGCAGGATTGTATCTTTCAACGTGACCAACCTGTGCTTTGATTCCGTTTTCTCGACATTTTGAGAGAATTTCTTCAGCCTGTTCAAGTGTTTGAGTTACCGGTTTTTCGATGAAAAAATGAAGCCCTTTTTCGATAGCTTTCAGTGCATAATCATAATGATACAATGTTGGTGTTACAATATCCAACATTTCAATCTGATCTAATAATTCATCAAAATTTTCAAAATATTTGTATCCGAATTCAGCTTCTAGCTTTCTTCCGTTTTCTATATCTTTATCATGGAAACCTACGAAATCGTATTTATCAGATTGATTAAGAAGTCTTAAATGTATTTTTCCTAAATGTCCGGCGCCTACCAAACCTGCTTTTAACATAGCGTTGTAATTTTTGTAAAGATAATAATTTTAGGTGTTCGGAAATAGATGATAGGTTTTAGGTTGATACGTATTGATTGTTTTTTTACTTTTGTAGCTACACTATCTAATAACTGTTGATGATGCACGATTCGTTTGTACATAAAGGGAAAAGGAAAAATTTGGTTGAATATCTCAGACACAAGATTGGGATATCGGATGAAAATGTACTTTCTGCAATAAATGAAGTACCGAGACATCTTTTTATTGAAAGCATTTTTGAAGATTTTGCGTATGAAGACCGTGCTTTTCCGATATTGGCGCATCAGACGATTTCTCATCCTTCAACGGTGGCAGAGCAGTCTGAACTTTTGCAAGTGAAGGCAGGAGAAAAAGTGCTTGAAATAGGAACGGGTTGTGGTTACCAAACTGCAGTTTTATTGGCAATGAAAGCTTTAGTTTATACCGTTGAAAGACAAAAAGACCTTTTTGATTTTTCTAAAAAGAAGCTGCGTGAAATGCATCTTTATCCAAAGTTTCAAAGCTTTGGAGATGGCTTTGCCGGACTTCCTACTTTTGCGCCGTTTGATAAAATTATAGTGACTTGCGGAGCATCTGTTTTACCGACAGAATTATTAAAACAACTAAAAGTGGGTGGGAAAATGGTTATTCCTTTGGGTCCGACCGACCAACAGGTTTTATACCGATTCACTAAAATTTCTCCTACAGAAATTGAAAAGGAAGAATTCGGAGCTTACAAATTTGTTCCGATGTTGAATAATACAAATCAGTAGGCTGAAGATTAGTTCCCATAACCTGCAGATATACTATGAGCCAAGAAAAAAAGAATGCAATAAAATCAATAGTATTTTATTTAATCGCAATATTGATAATAGTTTTAATAAATGTTTCTGGGAAATTTAAATCTGGGCCATGTACGCCAAACTTAGATGTTTTATCGGTTTTCATTTTAGCTATACTAAACGTTATTTTATTAATCATTAATGGAATAAAAGCATTTATAATGAAAAAAGAAACGAAACTTTCAACAATTCTACATCTAACTGTTATAGTAATTTGGATCATTGTATTACTTATAAATTAATTTGAATCTAATCAACTTTTAACCAAAATGATAATATGATTAACCCTGATATTTTTGATTATAACGAAAGACAGTCAGATTCAGACAAAGAAATTTGCAATTTACTTTCAGAATTATTTGATCGTGAATTGAATGATGCTGAGAATAAAATCTGGCATGCACATCCGGTCTGGTTTTTAGAAGGAAATCCGATTGTGGGTTACAGTAAACAGAAAAAAGGAGTCCGGCTGATGTTTTGGAGCGGAAAATCTTTTAATGAAGAACAGTTGAATGTAGAAGGTGAAAAATTTCAGGATGCATCTGTATTTTATAAGAATGTGAATGAAATTAATGAAACTGATATTCTACGTTGGCTGAAAAAGTCTGTGGAAATTCAGTGGGATTATAAAAATATTGTAAAAAGAAAAGGCGAATTGATCAGATTGAAATAATTTATTTAAAACCATTAATCTGAGATTTTTCGGAACGAAAATTGGACTTTAATTTGAATGAAGTCAAGAAAATAAGTCAATAATAATTAATAGGAGCCTCACTTGTAAAAGTAGTGAGGTTTTTTATTTGTCTAAAAAATAAAATAATGAAAGTTTTTATAAACAAAAGAATTCCCGAAACAGGAATTACAATGCTTGAGGAAGCTGGCTTGAAAGTTACAATCCCTGAAAATGATGATTTGTCACATGAAGAATGGTTAGAATACTGTAAAAATACCGATACAATTTTAAATGTTGGCGCTAATAAATTTAATCATGAATTTTTTGAGAAATGTCCAAATGTAAAGGCAATTGCATTGTTCAGCGTAGGTTTTGATCATGTTGATATTAAAGAAGCTACCAAAAGAAGTATTCCGATAGGAAATACGCCAGATGTTTTGAGTCGGGCTACTTCTGATGTAGCATTTTTATTGATGCAATCGGTTTCCAGAAGAACTAGTTTTTATTTTCAAAAAGTGAAAGATGGGAATTGGGGAAACTTTGATCCGCTTTATGAGCTCGGGCAGGAATTGTATGGTAAAACGTTGGGTATTTTCGGCTTAGGAAGAATTGGTTTTGAAATGGCTGAAAAATGTAAAAAAGCCTTCGGAATGAATATCATTTATCACAACAGAAATCATAATGAAGAAGCCGAAAAAGAACTGAATGCAAAATATGTTTCTTTTGATGAATTAATCGAGCAATCGGATGTTTTGAGTATTCATGCGAATTTTAAACCTGAACAAAGTGATCTTTTTAATGCTTCAGTTTTTGAAAGGATGAAAAAAAATGCAATTTTTGTGAATACAGCGAGAGGAGGTTTTCATAATCAGAAAGATTTGTATCAGGCTTTGGTTTCAGGGCAGATTTGGGGCGCTGGTTTAGACGTTACCAACCCGGAACCTATTGAAGATAATGATCCTATTTTACAATTGTCGAATGTGTGCGTTCTTCCACACATTGGTTCTGCAACGATCGAAGCCCGAAATGGTATGGCAAGGCTGGCTGCAGAAAATATTATTGCTTTTTCTAAAGGACAAAAAATGCCGCATATTGCAAATCCGGAAGTATATTAAACTTGGGATTCGATTTAATTTGAAATCTTTAAAAGAAAGTTGCAATTTTCCAACTCGATTCTTTCAACTTTTTCCATGTCTCTTATCCAATTGGAACCATTTTTGTCTATTCTAATTCAACACTAAATATAATTATTATGATCACTGAAGATAACAAAAACGAGCAGGACAGAAAACTGGAGGAAATGGATTACAGACCAAGTGAAGATATTTTCAATAAAGAAGAACATATTCCTTTAGACGGAGACGGAAATCCTATTACCAATCCCGGGCACGTCAACGATGGAATGCCTTATGGTTTAGATATTCCGGGAGCAGAGGATGATGATAATTTCGAACAAATCACAGATCAGCTTCCAGACGAGGAGAATAATCTTTACAGCAGAAGCGACAATGAAGATGATCATGAAGAAGAAAATGACGATATAGTCAGTTAAAAGTTTAATCCCCGCTATTAATTTTGCGGGGATTTGTATGTTTAGAAAAAATTCGTAAAACTATTTTCTATAGTTTGTTTTTATTCTGATTTTCTTTTATAATAAAGCTGTGTCAGTCCCGTGTCGTATGTTTTTGCACTCACAAACTGAAGCTCCAGTTCTGGCCTTCCGTCTTTAAAAAGTCTTGTTCCATTGCCTAATAAAACAGGAACAATAGAAATTATAAATTCATCTACCAAATCGTTCTTTAATAATTCGTTTATTATTTCTGAACCACCGTCACAATAAATGTTTTTTCCGTTTTCAGATTGTAGTTGTTTTACCAAATCAGTCAGATTTCCTGTGTAAAAAGTGGTTCTTCCAACATTGGGTTTTTCAGTTCTTGTAATGACATAGACATCTCTTTTCCCATTATCGTAATGAGATGATCCTAATTCTTTAAGCACATAGTCATAAGTTTTTCGCCCGATAATTAAGGTGTCAATGTTTTCTGTAAATTCTGAATAACCATAATCTTCACCTTCTTTTTCTACAATTTTCAGGAAACTGAGATCATCATTCGGTTTAGCAATATAACCGTCTAAACTTGTGGCAATAAAAAGTGATACTTTTCGCATGGTTTTATTTTATTTTAAATCTTAATAATAATTTTTAATGATTCCGAAGTGACATCGTTAATCATAAAATACATGATTGTAAATGTATGTGTAGGTTTTGTGTTTTGCAAATTTAAAACTAACGAAAAACCAGTGTGACTGTGTAAAGGTCTTTATAATTATTGATAATGTAGGGTTTACAATTCGAAAAGATTCAAAACTTATTCTTCAATTTTTCACTTCTTTTTATTTTAAATATTAACTTTGGCAATCTTAGAATAATAAAAGAACCGAGGAGATTTCAAATCCCGAAAGTTCATAAAAATAGTACAGAATATGAAACTTAAGTACAGTCTGCTCGCTTTGGCAGCGCCTTTCTTAATGAATGCACAACAACTTATGACGCCTGAAATTCTTTGGACTTTGAAAAAAGTAGGAGTGCAGGCTGTTTCACCCGATCAATCATCGCTGATCTATAAAGTCGGACAGGTTGATCTAAAAACTGAAAAAACAAAAAACGAAAACTATTTCCTGAATGTTATCAATAATCAGTCTTCTAAAATTGATTTAGGTAAAAAAGCTTTAGTTCAGTGGGATAAAAACGGATTGTACGCTCAGGAAGGTGAAAAAATCTATCTTTCAAAAGACAGCGGAAAAACCTGGACGGAATTTTACACCATCGGCGAAGCAGATAACATCGTTATTTCTCCTGATGGAAAGAAAATTGCTTTCAGCAAGCAGGTTTTGGTGGAAAAACTGATGGGGAAAGATAAATATGCAGATACTCCAAAAACGACTGCCCAGATTTACACAGATCTCAATCACAGACACTGGGATTATTTTAATGAAGGGAAATATAATCATGTTTTTGTAGTCAATACTTCTTCAAGTGTAGATTCTGCTAAAGATTTATTGGAAGGGAAAACTTGGGATTCTCCGCAAAGACCTTTCGGTGGAGCAGAAGATTTTGTCTTCAGTCCCGATTCTTCAAAACTTCTGTATGTTACAAAGCCTAAAAGTGGCAAAGAATATTCTACAAGTACAAATACGGATATTTTCGCCTATGATTTAGCCTCGGCAACGACAAAAAATTTAACTGAAGGAATGATGGGTTATGATGTGAACCCGAAATTTTCACCAGATGGAAAATGGTTGCTGTGGCAAAGTATGGAGCGAGAAGGTTACGAAGCAGATAAAAATGATATTGTGGTAATGGACTGGAAAACCGGTGCAAAAAGCAATATGACAGGAAACTGGGACGAAAGTGTAACGGGCACAACATTCTGGAGCAGCGATTCTAAAAGCATCTATTTTAATGCAGCTTTTCGTGGAACTGTTCAGTTATTTTCTGTAGATCTTAAACATGCAAAAGTGAGTCAGATTACAAAAGGGAATTTTGATGTAACCGATATTTTTGCGGAAGGGAAAAAATCTCTTTTAGTTTCAAAAACCGATATCAACCATGCTTCAGAATTATTCTCTGTAAATCTTAAAAACGGAGAATTAAGCCAGGTTACAAACGTCAATAAAGACACCTATGCGAAATTAGCACAAGGAAAATCTGAATTGAAAATGGTGAAAACCACAGACGGAAAAGAAATGGGAGTGTGGTTCCATTATCCACCAAACTTCGATCCGAATAAAAAATATCCGACTTTAGTATATTGTCAGGGAGGTCCACAATCTGGACTAACTCAATTTTTCAGCACAAGATGGAATTTTGCTTTAATGGCAGCAAACGGTTATGTTGTTGTTGCACCAAACCGCCGCGGGATGCCGGGTTGGGGAACAAAATGGAATGAAGCAATTTCAAAAGATTGGGGGGGACAACCGATGAGAGATTATTTGGCAGCAACAGATTATGCTAAAAATTTACCTTACGTTGATGGTGACAGAGTTGCAGCCGTTGGAGCAAGTTACGGTGGTTACAGCGTATTTATGTTGGCGGGAATTCATGAGAACAGATTCAAAACGTTTATCGCTCACGATGGATTATTTGATATGAAATCTTGGTATTTAACCACGGAAGAACTTTGGTTCGCCAACTGGGATTTGGGTTCACCTTGGGAAAAGCCTCTTCCAAAAGCATATACAGAATTTAACCCGAGTAATTTTGTGGAAAAATGGAATAAACCAATTATGATTTTTCAGGGTGGAATAGATTACCGTGTTCCTTACGAGCAAGGTCAGGAAGCTTTTCAGGCTGCGAAATTGAGAGGTCTAAAATCTAAATTAGTATATTTCCCGAACGAAAATCACTGGGTTCTTCATCCTCAAAACGGCTTAGTTTGGCAGAGAGAATTTTTTGATTGGTTGAAAGAAACGCTTTAATAATGAATAATTAAAAATGAATAATTAATTTAAGTATTCAAAAATATCAATAGGAACGGGCTTTAGCCCGTTTTTTGTTTAATAATAACGAAAATATTTAGTTTGATTTAAAAGAAATTTTTGCGCTTTTTGCGTTAAATAAATTCAATTCAAAATTTATAGCTTAAGATTATGGAGAACCGAATTTCATCATTTCCACCATTTATTGATAGTCAATCGAAAATTTTAATTTTAGGTTCAATTCCTGGTGTGAAATCTTTAGAAAAACAACAATACTACGCTCATCCCCAAAACAAATTCTGGAAGATTATTTTTGAACTGTTTAATGAAGAATTTACAGAAGATTATTCCAAGCGAATTAATATTTTAAAGAAAAATAACATTGCAATTTGGGATGTCATCGATTCCTGCGAAAGAAAAGGAAGCCTCGATTCTGAAATTAAAAATGAAGAAGCCAACCAGATTGGAGAGCTTTTAGAAAGTTATCCAAACATTCAAGCAATATTTTGTAATGGCGGAAAGTCATATAAAAATCTACAGAAATTATTAGGCAAAAACTTTAGAATCCCAATATATTTATTACCTTCAACAAGTCCGCTTCACACCATTTCTTTTGAGAGGAAATTTGAGGATTGGAAAAAGATATTGGAACATATTTAAAGTTTAGTATTTCATTTGAAAAAGATATATTTGTATTTCACAAATGTTTCAAAAATGAATAACAAGCTTTTACTTTTATTTTGCCTTTTCTCTATATTCTGTTTCTCACAAGAATATCATTTTGATTACAAATGCTATGATAATGAGACACAACTCAAAGGAGCTTATAAAGGAGAGAAAAGAACCAATATCATTTATTTCAATTCAGAAGATAAAGATGTAATTGCTTATGATTACTTTTTTTCACAACAACCAACAAGAAGTTTTTTGCTTTATGATTATAAATTGAATACATTGTTTTCCTATTCGATTAGCTATAATAGTAATTTTTCAAGTTTAAATTTTATACAAAAGATTCCATTAAAAGTTTATCCCGATGAAAGAAAAATAGAACGATTAGATGTTGAAAAACTAAAAGACAATGTATATTTAATCAGCACGTTCCCTTCTGAGAAAAGCAAAAAATCAAATCTAGAATTAAAAATTACAGTAGAAAAAAGTGATTTTCCAATGCCTAGAATCAGATTTATGGATCTTACTCCTAATATTCATTCTAAAATTTATAATGCACTTTTATCAAAGTTAGACTCTCCAAAATATAGATTAGTTGATGCTATAACTGATAATAAAAAAGGTGTGATTATGCATGATGACTTTTCAAAATGTGAAAAAATAAATTTGAAATTTATAGCTAGTCAAAAACTAAAGTAGAAACCTAAAATTAATATTTATTTGATTTGATAAAAAAAGCGACTAAAGTAAGTCGCTATATAATATTTAATTTTCTAATATCTACTTTTCAAGTCGATAAACTTCCTCATAAGGCTGTATCAAAACCCAACCATTACCGGAAAATTTCATCTGAAACTCTTCGCCGCTTCCTCTTCCAATTAAGCTTTTAAAAGAAACATTGGTTTTCAGTTCTGGACTTAGATTTCCAGACCAGGCTACAGTTGCGTTCGGATCTGTGAAAACTGGTGCATCCGGAGTTACTAATAGAGTTAATGGCTCACCGTGAGTAGTAATCGCAATATGTCCTGTTCCTGAAAGTTTTACCTGAAACAATCCGCCCGACATTACTCCGGCAATGCTTTTCAGCATGGTGATATCACTTTTTATGCTTTGTTCATGTGCTAAAATATCATTTCCGTTCACACAAACCGTTTCGTTATTGAGATGTAAAATTCTTACTTTTTTACCATCATCTGCAACATATAGTTTCCCTGTTCCTTCAGCTTTCATCAACTTTGCACCTTCTCCGCTGATTGCTTTTTTCAACAAATTTCCAAGTCCGCCTGAAAGCATTCCTTGTCTTTCAAAATTAATATTGCCGATATAACCGACCATGCTTCCTGTTTTTGTCCAGACAGATTGATTGTTTAGGTTGATTTCTAAAAGTGCCGGTTTTTCCAGTTCGAAATAATCTCTTTCAAGAGGGTTTTCTTTTGTTTCATTTACAAAAGATTCAATAGAATATTTGCTCATCGTTTAATATTTTGATTAAGCCAAAATAGTCATTTTTTTGCTGATAAAAAATCAAAAAGAATAAAATTTTAGCCTCAAAGCCTCATGAATAAAGAGGCGTGAAATAAACACTTGACAAAGGGGTATAGAATGTTGTATATTTGCACTTCGAAAATTACACCATGTAATTTTACATAATTTTTAAACCGTAATTTAAAAAATGAAAACATCCGATTTTAATTTCGACCTTCCTGAAGAATTATTGGCAGAACACCCTTCTGAGCATAGAGATGAAGCTAGATTAATGGTTCTCGACAGAAAAACTCAAACCATTGAGCATAAATTATTCAAAGATGTAGTAGATTACTTCGATGAGAAAGATCTTTTCATCTTTAATAATACTAAAGTTTTTCCGGCTCGTCTTTACGGAAATAAAGAAAAAACAGGAGCTAAAATTGAAGTTTTCTTATTGAGAGAACTTGATAAAGAAACTCGTGTTTGGGATGTTTTGGTAGATCCTGCAAGAAAAATAAGAATTGGTAACAAATTATTCTTCACTGAAGACGAATCTTTGGTTGCTGAGGTAATCGATAATACAACTTCAAGAGGTAGAACTTTAAGATTCTTATTTGATGGTTCTTACGAAGAATTCAGATCAAAATTAAAAGAATTAGGAGAAACTCCGCTTCCAAAATATATCAAAAGAGACGTAGAACCGGAAGATGCTGAAAGATATCAGACGATTTATGCAAAAGTAGAGGGAGCTGTAGCGGCGCCAACTGCAGGTTTGCATTTCTCTAAGCATTTGATGAAGAGACTAGAGATCAAAGGAATTGATTTTGCTGAGGTAACACTTCACGTAGGATTAGGAACTTTCAACCCAATTGAGGTAGAAGATTTGTCTAAGCATAAAATGGAATCTGAAGAAATCATCATTGATGAGAAAAATGCTGAAATTATCAACAGAGCTGTTCAGGAAAACAGAAGAGTTTGTGCAGTAGGAACTACAACGATGAGAGCAATTGAAACTTCTGTTTCTTCAAACAGAAAAATTTCGGCTTTCAATGGTTGGACTAATAAATTCATTTATCCACCACACGATTTCGGAATTGCCAACACAATGATTACCAATTTCCATACGCCAAAATCAACTTTAATGATGATGATTGCTGCGTTTGCCGGAAAAGATTTCCTAATGCATGCCTACGAAGAAGCCGTAAAAGAAAAGTATAAATTCTATTCTTACGGTGACGCAATGTTGATTATATAAAACAAGTAAAAAGAACCAAGTTAAAAGTATAAAGTTAGAGGTTAAGATGAGAGAAAACGATTTACTTACGAGAACTTTTGAATTTGGAGTTAATTGTCTTATATTTTTAAGAAAACTACCAAATGATTCTGAAAGTAAATTGATAAGATTTCAGCTTGGAAAATCTGCTACATCAATTGGTGCTAATTATGAAGAATCTCAAGCCGGATCTTCTAAAGCAGACTTTAGAAATAAAGTAAAAATTGCATTGAGAGAAGCCAGAGAAAGTAATTTTTGGCTTCGGGTTTTGGGAAAATTAGATGGTTATGATTCTGAGGAATTTAAATTTCTATTGAAAGAAAGTTCCGAATTGAAAAATATTCTCGCTGCAATAGTAAATAACACTAAACTTTAAAAACTTTTTAATTTCTACTTTTAACTTGGCTCTTTAATATTATGAAAGATATAAGAACTCTATCCCTCGACCAGCTTAAAGATTATTTTGGATCTTTAGGAGAAAAACCGTTTCGTGCGAAACAGGTTTACGATTGGCTGTGGAGCAAAAATCTGCATTCAATAGAGGAGATGACGAATCTTTCAAAGCAGCTTCGTGACAAAATTTCTGAAGAATATACCATTAATCCTGTTTCTGTAGATCAGCTTCAGAAAAGTACAGATGGAACCATTAAAAATGGAGTGAAGCTTCACGACGGTTTGTTGGTAGAATCTGTTTTAATTCCAACAGAATCCAGAACTACAGCTTGCGTTTCTTCACAAGTAGGATGTTCGTTAAACTGCGAATTTTGTGCTACAGCAAGACTCAAAAGAATGAGAAATCTTGAAGTCGCTGAAATCGTAGATCAGGTTGCTTTAATTGATAGCCAAAGTAAAATGTATTTCAACAGACCGCTTTCCAATATCGTATTTATGGGAATGGGCGAGCCGATGATGAATTACAAAAATGTGGTTGAAGCGATCCGAAAAATCACTCAGCCGGAAGGTTTGGGAATGTCGCCAAGAAGAATCACTGTTTCTACATCAGGAATTCCGAAGATGATAAAAATGTTGGCAGATGATGAGTTGCGTGTTAAATTAGCTTTGTCCCTTCACTCAGCGATTGAGTCTAAGCGTAACGAAATTATGCCGTTCTCGGATAAATTTCCGTTGACGGATATTATGGAGTCTCTTCAATATTGGTACAAAAAAACAGGTTCAGTAGTCACTTTCGAATATTGTGTGTGGAAAGGCATTAATGACGGAGACGAGGATATTAAAGCATTAATTAAATATTGCAAACAGATCCCTTCTAAAGTCAATTTGATTCAATATAATCCAATCGGTGACGGAAAATACGACCAATGCAATAAAAAAGCAGAAGACAACTATGTTCGTCAGCTTGAAAACGCAGGAATTACCGTTATGATTCGGAAAAGCCGTGGTGGTGATATTGATGCAGCTTGTGGACAGTTGGCCAATAAAGTGACCGAGTAAATTCTATTTTAATCAATATCTTTTTCTAAAGGTTTTTTATTATTCTTAACAATCAGTTTACACCTAAAATCCTATTTTTGTAGAATGAAGAAGATCATTCTATTATTTACCCTATTCTTTTTTCAGACTGCTTTTTCTCAACAGGCAGAAATTTTTAAACTAAAAAAATATAGAATTGCAGTTCTCAATGATTCAATTCAGGAAACTTCAGGAGTGAATTTTTTTGATGGGAAACTTTACACTTTTAACGACAGTGGAAATCCGGCAGAATTGTTTGAAATAGATAAAATTTCAGGAAAAATTCTAAAAGTTTTAAAAACAAATGCCGAAAATAAAGACTGGGAAGCATTAACCAACGATGGCAAAAACTTCTACATCGGTGATTTCGGAAACAATGCTGGAACAAGGCAACATTTAAAAATTTATAAAATTCCTTTTCGACATAATCAGCTGCAAAATGATTCGATGAAAACGATTTCGTTTTATTATCCTGAGCAAAAAGATTTTACTTCAAGAAATATCAACACAGATTTTGATTTGGAATCAATGATTTATTTAAATGGTAAAATCCATATTTTTACTAAAGAATGGGCTTCAAAATCTACCACGCATTACACGATTGATCCAGAAGTTTTTGAAAATCAGCCCGCTCAAAAAATAGAATCTTACAAAACAAATTTTGTCATAACAGATGCTTCTTATTTTGATAAAAAGCTTTACGTAGTGGGTTACACCAAGAAAACAGAAGTGTTTTTAAATATCTTTAATGAATCTGAGCCCGGAATCTTTTTCAAAGAAAAATCCAGACATCTTTATTTGGGAAGTGCTTTAACCATTGGTCAGATTGAAGGAATTGCTGTTGATGAAACCGGAGTTTATATTTCCGGCGAAAAATTTTATTCGCCTATTAAGAAGACCAAGCCATTTTTTTATTTTATTCCTAAAGAAAAACTCAAACTTTAATTTCTGTTAAAATTGGTGGAAAAAAATTATCTTTGTGAGAATTAATAAATATTCACCCATCATTCTTACTTCGTGGCAAACATTGTAGAAGAAATCAAGCAGCCGATCAATGAGGAAATGAAACTTTTCGAACAAAAGTTTTACGAATCTATGCAGAGCAGAGTCGCTTTACTCGATAAAGTTACCCGTTTTATTGTTACCACAAAAGGGAAACAGATGCGTCCGATGTTTGTGTTTCTGTGTGCAAAATTAATTGGTGATGTTAACGAAAAAACATATCGTGGCGCTTCAATGATTGAGTTGATTCACACGGCAACTTTGGTTCACGATGATGTGGTGGACGAAAGTTTTAAGCGTCGTAATTTCTTTTCAATCAATGCTTTGTGGAAGAATAAAATTGCGGTTTTAGTAGGTGATTTTTTACTTTCAAAAGCGGTACTGCTTTCTACCGATCATAAAGATTACGATTTGCTTTCTGTGATTTCAAGAACGATCAGAGAAATGTCTGAAGGCGAACTTCTTCAATTGGAAAAAGCCAGAAAACTTGATATTACCGAAGATGTTTATTATGAAATTATCCGCCAGAAAACAGCAACCTTAATTGCCGCCTGTTGTGAAATAGGCGCTTTATCGAATAACGCAGATGAAGCTTTAGCCAAGAAAATGATGCAGTTCGGAACATACACCGGAATGGCTTTTCAGATTAAAGATGATTTGTTCGATTATTTAAGTTCAAATGTCATCGGAAAACCTGTCGGAATTGATATCAAAGAACAAAAGATGACTTTGCCGTTGATTCATACTTTAAAAATAGCCGGCGAAACCGACAGAAAGTATTATTTCAATACGATTAAACGTTATAATAACGATCAAAAAAGGGTGAAAGAACTGATTGCTTTCGTGAAAAGTTCGGGCGGTTTAGATTACGCCATTACCTTGATGAAAGATTTTCAGCAAAAAGCAAAAGATATCCTCAATGAATTTCCGGATTCTGAGGTAAGAGAATCTTTACATAAAATGCTTGATTACGTTATCGAAAGAAAGTTCTAAAACTTTAATCCTTTTTTGTTTTAAATTGCCGCAGATTAAGGGATTTGGTAGATTTTAATAAAAAATCAGCGAGAGAAAATTTTAGTCTAAAATCATCGTTGTTACCATAATCACCGACAAAACAATACAAAATAAAGCGGATAAAAATAAATAATCCGCAATCTGCTCGTATCTATTCTCCATCTTTTCCTTCCGTGATCTTATTGCCAAAAATGAGAGAAAACTGCTGCATGCAAAAAGTACACATGCGACTCCTGCAAATTCATCTAGATATGTATTGTGGCTAGTTTTTGTGATTTTCAGCGAAGTGATAATCAGCATCGAAAAACCCAGTAAATTGCTGGATGCATTGAGTATATGAGATGATTTTTTTTCCATTTTCTTTATATTATGTAAAATTAAGACATCATAATCTTGATTATCAAATTTTTAAAAAACATTATTGAAAATTAAAATTAATATAAAAAGTGTATATTAGCAAAATACTTCATTAATAAAAAATATTTAATATTTGGCTATGCAGACAACCTATATTGAAACTCAACAGATCTCCTTTCAAGATTTTAAAAATCAGATACTTGAAGACTATAAGTTAGGAAGAATCTCTCGTGAAATGTCTTATCTGGGCAGAAGAGAAGTACTTACCGGAAAAGCTAAATTCGGAATTTTTGGAGACGGAAAAGAGCTTCCGCAGCTTGCAATGGCAAAAGTTTTCAGAAACGGAGATTTCCGTTCAGGATATTACAGAGATCAGACTTTTGCATTAGCAGCAGATGCCTTGACGGTTGAAAGTTTCTTTGCTCAGCTGTATGCAGATACAAGTGTAGAAAGAGAGCCTGCTTCTGCCGGAAGACAGATGAACGGTCACTTTGCGACAAGAAGTTTAAATGAAGACGGAAGCTGGAAAGATTTAACGGCGCAGAAAAATATTTCTTCCGACATTTCTCCTACTGCAGGTCAAATGCCTAGATTATTAGGTTTAGCACAAGCTTCAAACATATATAAAACCGTACAGTTTGACGGTTCTGAAAAATTCTCCAATAAAGGTGGCGAAGTTGCTTTCGGTACCATCGGAGACGCTTCTACAGCAGAAGGTCACTTCTGGGAAACATTGAATGCTGCGTGTGCGCTTCAGGTTCCTATGATTGTTTCTATCTGGGATGACGGTTACGGAATTTCTGTTCCTACAATGAAGCAGAGAGCAAAAGCTGATATTTCTGAAATGTTGAGCGGTTTCCAGAGAAAAGAAGGCGAAAACCAAGGTTGTGAAATTATTCAGGTGAAAGCCTGGGATTATCCTTCATTATTGGATGCCTACGCAAGAGCTGAGCAATTTGCAAGAATGGAATCTGTTCCGGTTGTAGTTCATGTAATTGAAGTGACGCAGCCACAAGGTCACTCGACTTCAGGTTCTCATGAAAGATATAAGAACGAAGAACGTTTGTCTTGGGAATCACAGTTTGACGGATTATTGAAATTCAGAGAATGGATTTTAAATTATTCAATCGAAATTGAAGGGCAAGAAGAAATTATTGCAACTGTTGAAGAACTTGACTCAATTGATGATGAAGCTAAAAAAACGGTAAAAAACGGGCAAAAAAATGCCTGGGAAAATTATCAGAAAACGATTACTGAACTAGCTTTTTCAGTTTTGCCTTTAGTTGAAAACCTAAAAGGACAAAATTCTGAAATTGAAACGTATATTAATCAATACAATAAATTAGTTTCAAAAGCGAAGAAAGATGTCTTCCATTTGGTAAGAAAATCTTTATTGGCAACAAGAGGAACCAACTCTGCAGAAAGAAACCAATTGATGCAGAAATATAATGAGATTTTTGAGGTCGAAAAAGACAATTATTCTTCTCATTTGTATTCTCAGTCTCAGTGGAAGGCTGAAAACGTAAAAGAAATAAAGCCCATCTATTCTGATGCTTCGGAAGATGTGGACGGAAGAGTAGTGGTAAGAAATAATTTCGATAAAATATTCGAAAAATATCCTCAAACTTTAGTCTTTGGAGAAGATGCCGGAAATATCGGTGATGTAAACCAAGGTCTTGAAGGAATGCAGGAAAAATACGGTGACGTACGTGTTGCCGATACAGGAATCCGTGAGGCTACCATTTTAGGTCAGGGAATCGGAATGGCGATGAGAGGTTTAAGACCAATCGCTGAAATCCAGTATTTAGACTATATTTTGTATTGTTTACAGGGAATGAGCGATGATTTGGCGACTGTTCAGTACAGAACAAAAGGTGGCCAAAAAGCTCCTTTAATTATCAGAACAAGAGGTCACAGACTGGAAGGAGTTTGGCATTCTGGCTCACCAATGGCGGGGATTTTGAACCTTTCAAAAGGTATTTTGGTATTGGTACCGAGAAACTTAACCAAAGCTGCAGGATTCTATAATACGATGCTTCAAAGTGACGATCCAGCCGTAATTGTTGAATGTCTAAACGGATACAGATTAAAAGAAAAACAACCTGATAACTTAGGTGAATTTACTGTTCCTGTAGGGAAAATTGAAGTTACTAAAGAAGGAAAAGACGTTACGTTGGTAACATATGGATCAACTTGGAGAATTGTAATGGAAGCAGCAGAAGAACTTGAGAAATTAGGAATCTCTGCAGAAGTTATTGATGTTCAGTCATTAATTCCTTTCGATTTAACGAATGAAATTGCTGAAAGCGTGAAAAGAACCAACAGATTGGTCGTAATCGACGAAGATGTAGAAGGAGGAACTTCAGCGTTTATTCTTCAGCAGATTTTAGAGAAGCAAAAAGCATTCAGATTCTTAGATTCTGATCCGTTAACGATTGCTGCAAACGACCACAGACCAGCTTACGCAAGTGACGGTGATTATTTCTCTAAGCCATCTTCGGATGATATGGTTGAAAGAATTTACGCAATGTTTAACGAAACAAATCCTCAGAAATATCCCGCGATATTTTAATTGGGATTTTAGATAAATTTTGAAACCGCTTTCTTTTTGAAAGCGGTTTTTTTTGTTGAAAAATATCAACTTTTTAAATGCAATTTACTTTCGATAAAATCTAATAAATATTCTGCTGAATTTCCTGCACTATCATATTGTATATGAAGATAAAATTCGACAAAGAATAAAGCAATGATTATCAATAATGGAATATTAAACCTTCCCTCAAGACAAAGTCTTTTTCCGTTGTAATCCGACAAAGCGGAAATGATTAAGATGATAAGTAAGAACGAATAAATATGATTCCAACGAAACCAATCTGCTCCTAAATAATAAAGCGGACTTACCCACACCAAAGAAACTAGAATGAATATTTTAAAAGCATTTTTGTACTGAGGTAAATGTTTTTTCACAAAAAAGAATGATAGAAAAGTCATAAAAATAAGCTCTAATGAAAATAAAATATACGATTGATAGGCAAGGAGCATATCTTTTCTTTCTTTTACAGCATCATACGTGAAAATATTCCATTTGTTCAGCTCGATTCCTCGATTGTTCAATATTTTAATACTTTGGCCCTGATTAATTTCGCCACCAAAAAAGAATAATATTATAATTATGAATGTTGATACAAAAAAAAGACTACCTAAATATTTTACATCTATTTTTTTAGTTTTTAAGATGTAAGCTGCCATAACAAATGGTAAGTAAAAATAAAAAAGTTCATGGAGGAATAGGCCTAAAATAAAACCGCCAAAAAGAAAATATTTTTTAAACTGAGTAGATTTTCCAGACATGAAAAATAAGATCAATGCTAATAAAATGATTTCTTTTCTGCCTGAATTGAAAATGTTTACGGGTAAATACAAGAGACAAAGCGGTGAGCAAATCAAAATTAAAATATCCCAATTGATTTTTTTTGTTAAAATAATTCGGATTAAAAAATAAAAGATAAAACAAAAGAAAATTACCTGAATACACAAAATCTGTATTGGTAGCGAAATATGAAATTGGTCTTGACAAAAAAACAGAAAACTTCCGGATAAACCTCTTCTTTTAAATCCTCCGTCTTCATAATTAATCAGCCAATCAGAAGCAGTCCAGCTAACTTGTGGAAGCGTAGATTTTATATATAACTGTATAGTAACGTATGTCAAAACGCTTAGAAGAAGGCCAAAATAGACATAAAGTTTTACCTCTTTTGAAGTTTTTATCATTTAGATAGAATTCAGGCTACAAAAAAAGAAAATATCTTAGAAAAAATGATAGTTTTAAGGAATTAAATTATTTGTTTCGAGTGAAATTAATAAAATATTGAATAACTAATATTTTAAACAACCGCCTTCTTCTTTTCCTTTTTTTCTAAAAGAGTCTTGCAGTCATTAGCTTTCTCAGGATCATAAATATGATATTTTGTTTCCCATTCTTCCAGTTGATATAAAATAGGCAAAAGCGCCAATCCTTTTTCTGTCAACGAATATTCTACTCTTGGCGGAAGTTCTTTAAACTCTTCACGAATGACCAATCCATCAGTTTGCATTTCTCTTAATTGATCTGTCAAAACTTTTCTGGAAATCACATTAATTCGCACGGCAAGTTCGCCAAAACGTAATTTTCGGTCTTTGATAACCAATACAATGATTGGTTTCCATTTGCTTCCCAATGCAGACATTGCTTTGCCTAAAGGACAGCTGTATTCCATTAATTCACTCTTTTTCATAAGGAAATTTTTATTTTTTAAAAACTTTAGAGAATCAAAGATTCCATACGTTACTTTAAGGTTACTAATGTAAGTTACTGCGAAGTTACCACTATTTTTTCATTGAAAGATACAAAAACAAACTATTATTAGTTACTTTGTGTAACAATTATAAAATAAATACTTTAAAAATGAGTACAGAATCATTGTTTAAACCTTTTCAATACAAAAATTTAGAACTAAAAAATAGAATAGTAATGGCTCCGATGACGAGAGCACAATCTGATAACGGAGTTCCTACTCAGCAAATTGTAGATTATTATGCAAGAAGAGCTGCTTCGGAAGTTGGGTTGATCCTTTCTGAAGGAACAGTGATCAACAGACCCGGATCAAAAAATATTCAGAATATCCCGGATTTTTATGGAACTGAAGCTTTAAACGGCTGGAAAAACGTCATCGATGCAGTTCACCAAAATGGAGGGAAAATGGGACCTCAGATTTGGCACGTTGGTGATACCCGAAGTTCAGAAGATTATCCTTTAGTTGATATGGAAAAAGCTTCTACAATGACTTTGGAAGATATTCAGGATACCATTGCTCAGTTTGCGGCTTCTGCAAAATCGGCAAAAGATTTAGGATTTGATGTTTTAGAAATTCACGGAGCTCATGGTTATTTAATCGATCAGTTTTTCTGGGAAGTAACCAATACCAGAACCGATGAATACGGTGGGAAAACAATAAAAGAAAGAAGCAAATTCGCTGTAGATGTTGTAAAAGCAATGCGAGCTGCAGTAGGTGAAGATTTCACAATTATTATCCGCCTTTCTCAGTGGAAACAGCAGGATTATAAAAGCAGATTAGCTTTAAATCCTAATGAAATGGAAGATTGGCTATTGCCATTAAAAGAAGCCGGAGTTGATATTTTCCATTGTTCACAAAGACGTTTCTGGGAACCGGAATTTGAAGGTTCAGATTTGAACTTCGCCGGTTGGGCAAAAAAAATAACGGGTCAACCGACAATTACTGTGGGTTCTGTAGGATTAAACGGTGATTTTATGTCTGCTTTTGCCGGAGAAGGTTCAGAAAAAGCTGATCTTAAAGAGTTGGTAAGAAGACTTGACCGTGGAGATTTTGATCTTGTAGCCGTAGGGCGTGCTTTGTTGAGCGATTATCAATGGGCAAAGAAAATAAAAGACGGCAGAGTAGAAGAGCTTACAGATTTTGCAGGCTCTAGTTTAGGCGTGCTATATTAAAAACTACAGTGAATTGCAGGTTTGCTTCGTGGTCAATTTATTATTTAAACTTTATTTCCACTATTCACCTGAGAAGTAAAATGGGCAGTTCACTTTTATTTTATACATAATTTTACCTATAATTTTTTTAATTTTTAGAGGAACCGTTTTCAATTTTTTTGAAAGCGGTTTTTTATTTTTAATAATACTGAATTTTCTCTTAACGCAAAGTTCGCAAAGAGATTAATCAAAAAAACCGCCTGAAAAAATTCAGACGGTCTATTAACAAGTTTAAATATCTAAAATTGTCACCTAGTAGACAATAATGATTTCTTACAAACCAATGTTTTTGCTTGGCTTTAATTGCTTTTTAATGTTTTTAGGAATTGCATTTTTGTGAACCAAAATAGCAGTAGATTTATACTCCACATAAGGTTTTGTTACATACAAATATCCTTCAAAATCATTCGTTACACCCCAAGAATTTTTCACCATATAATATTCTTTACCAGACTGGTCTTTTGCCAAACCTACGATGTGCATTCCGTGGTCATCGGTTGTAGAAAGATTATTTAAAGCTTTCTGGCGCATATCTTCAGTAATGGTTTTATCTTTTTTAGGCTGAGTGAATAGATCTTTTTTTACTTCAGGAGTAATTTGGTCAAGATCTACATCAGGAACGTAAGCGACACCATTTTTGTATGAAAAATAAGGCTCAGAAACATCTGTAGCCCAACCTACAGAATATCCTTTGCTTACTGCATTGTCGATAATCGCAGTCAGTTCATTCATCGGAATATTCCAGTCAGAATCATGGCTCCAGTTATCAGGAATCGGAACTACAAATTTTTGGTAATAAGGATAATCTTTGTATGAAGACAATTCAACATAATCTTCAGGATTAATTCCTACCACTTCTTTAGCAAAAGTTTTCGGCGTATAATTTTTTCCTTCATAGGTAAAGTTTGCAGGCACTTTTCCTAAATATTCATCCAAAATAGCATCTACAGAATCCATCCAGTTATCTGAAAGTTTTCCTTTTGAAGAAGCTTCAACTAAGCTGTCTAAAACCGGCTTTAGTTTGCCTTGCATTTCTTTAAAATTATTTAAAGATTGTCCGGCTTTCAAACCTGTGTAAGCTTCCTGTGGAACTGCTCCGTATTTTTTGTACATATTCACAACATCGTGAAGCTCACCTCCATCTCCCCAACTGATTGCTCCGCTGTTTAACACGTATAATTTTGCTTTATCGTGATAAGAATTTCTTGCGGTAAAGATTTCAGCCAAATCAACAGGCTTTTTGCCCATCCTCTGCATTTCAGACTCCAGGAAAGAGTTTCCTGAATAGCTCCAGCATGTTCCTGATGAACCTTGGTTTTTTACCGAAGTTGCACCCACATCTTTTAACGTGGTAAATTGGAAATTGGCATTTTGAGACTGATTGTTTTTCAACTTGTTGATCAGGTCATCCTGAGCAAACATCATACTTCCTGCGCATAAAACAAAAAGTAATGACGCAAATCTTTTGTTTTTCATAAGTAACGATCTATTTATTTTTAAAGGTGATTTTAAAATTGGATTCGATCAAAATTTTTCCTCTTAATCAAACGCAATTTTATCAGCTTTAAAATGATATTCTAATAGTCTGCAATGTTAAGGATATGTTACAAGATTTTATGTTAAAAAAGGGTTAAAATTGAGTGGGAGGGTTTTAGGGAATTAGAGTTGGAGCGTTTTAGAGTTTTAGAGGGATTTTATTAGTTTTAACTTAAGATTTATAAATATTAATAATATACAAGTTTCAGTCTATCAACTAAAAACTATCAGCAACTTTCCTTATTTTTAAAAAAAGTTTAACAATGTTTCCAACCTGCCCGAAGTTTCCTGCATCTATAAGAGTATAAAGCCTGACTATGGAAAAAGAATTACTGATAGAATGCCAACGGAACGACCGCAATGCACAGCGGAAAGTTTACGAAAAAATGGCGGGTAAACTTTATGCGGTTTGCAAACGCTATCTGAAAAACGATGAAGACATACAAGAAGTATTGGCCGATACTTTTTATAAGATCTTTACGAAACTTAATCAACTACAAAACCATGATATTTTTGAAGCCTGGGCTAAGAAAATTGCGGTGAATGAATGTTTGCAAAAACTCAGAAGTATGAAAGCGCTTCATATTTCATTAGACGATCAGTTTGTAGAATCTCCGGATACTTTAGCTGATACAGTTTCTTTTGAAAAAGATATTCTGAAGCTTCTGAATTTTCTTCCTGAAGGTTGCAGAGCAATTTTCAACCTATTTGCCATTGAAGGATATCCGCATAAAGAGATTGCAACAATGCTTTCGATAAGCGAAGGAACATCAAAATCTCAGCTGAATTTTGCACGGAAAAAACTTCAGGAATTATTGGTAAATCATAACATTTAAACTTTTACACAATGGAAAATAATCACGATATAGATAAAAAATTCAATGAGGCTTCTCAATCTTTAGAAGAACCAGCTACTTTTCCGGGTTTTGATAAAGTTTGGGCTAAAGTTGAAGAAAAATTAGATAAAAAAGAAGACAAGAAAAGAATCGTTCCAATTTGGTTTCCTTATGGAATTGCTGCAAGTTTGATCATTGGTTTGGGAGCATTTTACTTTATTAGTATAAATAATGTTTCTGAAATTAATAAACCTGCAATTGCTCAAAATACGGTTTCTCTTAAATTAAATTCAGATGTTCAGGCGGTTGATAGTACGGTGAAATCTAATATTGAAAAAGAAATTTATTCTCAAAAAGAAAGTCATAAGCCTGAAGTTTTGGTATATGAATCATTTGTTCCCGAACCTAAAATTTCTCCCATTTATAATAATGAAATGCCATCGCAAAACTCAAATATAACACACGGGAATGTAGTTTATATGGAACCAGATGGTGATGGTATTTTGGATTATGATGACAAAGAAATTAATATTGAAGAAGTTGTAGTGACAGGTTATAGAGCTGAAAAAAAACAATCTTATACTTCAAATGCTACTTCAATAACATCTACAGAAATTTTAAACAATCAAAAATCCAGTTCGCAAGGTTATGTAAATTCATTACCAATAATTGCGATGGGAAATAATAATAGTATTCAATATCAAAATTCTGCACCAAATTATAATATTAGAAATGAATTCAAACAAAATAATAATATTTCACAAACTTTAATTGGAACAGTTTCAGGTCTTCAAATAACCCCAAATTCAGGAATTCCAGGTTCTTCCAAACCAATTTTGATCAGAGGAATGAGTACTTTAAATGCAAGCTCAAATCCTTTATACGTAATTAATGGAAAAATTTCCGATAGTAAATCTTTTAGCACTTTAAACCCAAATAAAATTGAAAGTGTTTCAGTTTTAAAAGATGCTTCAGCAACTGCAATGTATGGAAGTAGAGCTTCAAACGGAGTTATTATCATTAAAACTAAAAAACTTTCGAGAAAAGAACGAAAAGCTTTTGAAAAACTACAGAAAGTTCAAGATAGTATTAATCTATCGAAACAGGTTCAACAAAGAAATAATGAAGAATACGATGCTTTTGTAGAAAATCCTTTTGAATTGACGAAAAATCAGTCGGTCTCTACATTTTCAATTGATGTTGATAAAGCAGCATATTCCAACATTCGCAGAATGATTAATAATGGAGAATATGTGAATAAAAATGCGGTGAGAATCGAAGAAATGATTAATTATTTTAAATACGATTATCCGCAACCAAAAAATAATCAACCGTTTTCAATTAATACAGAATACAATGATTCCCCTTGGAATAAACAACATAAATTACTAAAAATAGGGTTACAGGGAAAGGAAATTCCAACAGATAAACTTCCCAATTCAAATTTTGTGTTTCTGATCGATGTTTCAGGCTCGATGAATGAACAGAATAAATTACCATTGTTGAAATCTTCTTTTAAAGTACTTTTGGATCAATTAAGACCAACCGATAAAGTAGGAATTGTTGTTTATGCGGGAAGCGCAGGAATGGTTTTACCACCGACTTCGGCCAAAGAAAAAAATAAAATTATTGAAGCTTTAGATAAACTTCAGGCAGGCGGAAGTACAGCGGGTGGACAAGGGATTGAATTAGCTTACAAATTGGCTCAGGAAAATTTCATCAAAAATGGAAACAATCGTGTAATCATCGCTACAGACGGAGATTTTAATGTGGGAGCTTCTTCAACAGGCGATCTTCAGACTTTGGTAGAAGAAAAAAGAAAATCTGGCGTTTTCCTTACGTGTTTAGGTTTCGGAATGGGAAATTTCAAAGATAACCGCATGGAAACTTTAGCCAATAAAGGAAACGGAAATTATGCTTACATCGATAATCTTCAGGAAGCCAATAAATTTCTTGGAAAAGAGTTTGCCGGCAATATGTATGCGATTGCAAAAGATGTAAAAATTCAGATTGAGTTTAACCCGAAATATGTAAAATCATATCGTTTGATTGGTTATGAAAACCGAAAACTAAAGAACGAAGATTTTACCAATGATAAAATTGATGCGGGAGAATTGGGAAGCGGTCACACCGTAACGGCTTTATACGAAGTCATTCCTGCCGATGTGAATTCTGAATTTTTACCAAAAGAAAATGATTTAAAATATACTAAAAATACAAATGATGAAAATTTTAATAATGAATTGGCAACGGTAAAATTCAGATACATAAAACCTGATGGTGATCAAAGTTCTGAAATTGTTCAGGTTGTTAAAAATAACAATCAATCTTTTTCATCCTCAAGCGATGACTTCAAATTCGCTTCTTCAGTTGCTTGGTTTGGCTTGGTTTTAAGAAATTCTAATTTAATTAAAAATAAAGATTTAAAAGATATTGAAAGCCTTGCTAAAAAAGGAAGAGGAAAAGATGATGAAGGTTACAGAGCGGAGTTTGTGAGATTGGTAGAAACGTATAAGTCAACACAAAAATAACATTTCAAAAAAAGAAATTTCTTCGGAGATTTCTTTTTTTTCTCTATTTTTAGAAATATTATCAAAGATGAAAAAAGTTTATCTGTTATTGCCTGTTTTTGCGGTGCAGTTTGCCTTTGCGCAGGATTCTCAGCGGTAAAACAGTCGCTTTAGAAGCATTATCAGATCTTTTTGCTAAAAATGAAAAATTATATGGAATTGATAAACCCACAATTAAAATTAATAATGTTGAAGTTCTGGTTAACAATAGTTTCGCATCTGCTTTCAAAAAAGGTGAAAACGATTTGAGTGTTGAATATTTATGTGACAAAGGTTTGCCTTACAAATTAGATTATCAATACTACACTTTGGAAGCTCCAAAAAGTGAAAATATTCCTGTGACTTTAGAAACAAAGTTAAAATCTGAAGTTTCAAAAGTAGGAGAAACCAATAGAATGACAGTGACGGTGAAAAATAAAATCAACGGACAATTACCGATGACCACTGCAAAAATCGGAATTCCTACAGGATTGACTTTACAAAATGCTCTGTTGAAAGATTTAATTGATAAAAAACAGATTTCTTACTATGAAATTTTCGATAACTATTTGGTGTTGTATTGGGAGCATTTTGATGCTAACGAAACAAAAACAATTAATCTAGATTTAAAAGTAGAATTTGCAGGTGAATATACCGGAAAAGCAAGTAATGTTTATCTTTACTATATGCCGGAGTCTAAGTTTTGGAATGAAGGAATAAAGGCTAGAATTGAACCTTAATAAAATTAGATTGTAAATATTTGTAATAAATCATTTAAATTGTAAAATGAAAATCACACAATATGAAAAAAAATAGTTTAATAATCGTAGCAATAGCAATATTGACAAGTTGCCAAAAGAAAAAGGAGGAAGATGCTTATGCCGCTTCAATGGATATGATAATGGAATCACCTGTAATGGCCAAAGAAGTGAAAATTGAAAATCCTCCAAATGAAAAGGAAAATAACGAGGAAATTGACACTAGCGATGAAGAATATGCTTCTCTGATAGAAAATCCTTTTGAGCTTACAAAAAATCAGCCCGTTTCTACATTCTCTATTGATGTAGACAATGCTTCTTATTCCAACATCAGAAGAATGATTAATGAAGGACGAACTGTAGATAAAAACGCAGTGAGAATTGAAGAAATGGTGAATTATTTTAAATATGACTATCCGCAGCCTCAGAATAATCACCCATTTTCAATTAATACAGAATACAGTGATTCACCATGGAATCCTAAACATAAATTATTAAAAATAGGACTTCAGGGTAAAAGTGTTTCGATGAATAATTTGCCTCCTTCTAATATTGTTTTCCTGATTGATACTTCAGGCTCAATGGATCAAGATAACAAATTACCATTGCTGAAAGAGTCTCTGAAAGTACTTTTAAATCAACTGAGACCCAAAGATAAAGTAGGAATTGTAGTATATGCAGGAAGTGCGGGCGTAATTTTACCTTCAACTTCTGCCTCAGATAAAAATAAAATTCTTGAAGCTTTTGATCAACTTACTGCAGGTGGAAGTACAGCGGGTGGAGAAGGTATTGAATTAGCCTATAAACTGGCAAAAGATAATTTCATTAAAGGAGGAAACAACAGAGTGGTTTTGGCAACAGACGGTGATTTCAATGTTGGAACATCTTCCGTGGCAAATCTTGAAACTTTAATTGAAGAAAAAAGGAAAACAGGAATTTTCTTGACATGTTTAGGGTACGGAATGGGCAATTATAAGGATGATAAAATGGAAACCTTAGCAGACAAAGGAAATGGAAATTACGCCTATATCGATAATCTGCAGGAAGCCAATAAGTTTTTAGGAAAAGAATTTGCCGGAAACATTTATACGATTGCAAAAGATGTGAAAGTTCAGATTGAGTTTAATCCAAAATATGTACAATCTTACCGTCTAATTGGTTACGAAAACAGAAAACTCAGAAATGAAGATTTTACCGATGATAGAGTAGATGCAGGAGAATTAGGAAGTGGTCATACGGTAACTGCTTTGTATGAAATCATTCCTACAGATACTCGTTCAGAGTTTTTACCAAAAGAAACTAAACTGAAATATTCGTCGAATAATGCATCAAAAGGTTTTGGAGATGACTTGGCTACCGTGAAATTTAGATATAAAAAGCCTGACGGAGATAAAAGTATAGAATTTATTCAGGAAATAAAAAATTCAAATTCAGGAATAGAATCGGCAAGTCCAGATTTTAAATTTGCAACATCTGTAGCATGGTTCGGGTTAGTATTAAGAGATTCAAAACTGATTAAAAATAAAAATTTATCTGCAGTTGAAAATTTGGCAAAAGAAGGTAAAAATAGAGATTCAGACGGTTATCGTTCCGAATTTATTAAACTTCTTCAGAGTTATAAAGCGACACAAAAATAAGTTTAAAACAGACATTTTTATGATGTCTGTTTTTATTTAAATTAAACTTTCAAAAATTATTGAAAATTCAAAAACTATTATTATATTTGTAATAGAAATTAGAAAAAATAAAGAAATGCAACTTTCAGAAGCAAAAGAAAAATATATTCAGACTTGGGGAACATTTGCTACCAATTGGGGAATCAATCGTACAATGGCACAGGTGCATGCTTTACTTTTGGCAACTGGAAAACCGCTTTCAACGGATGAAGTAATGGAGCAGCTCGAAATTTCAAGAGGAAATGCCAATATGAATCTTCGCGCTTTGATAGATTGGGGAATTGTAAAAAAAGAATTTATAAAAGGCGACCGAAAAGAGTATTTTGTAGCCGAAAAAGATGTTTGGTATTTGTTTAAGCAAATTACAAAAGAAAGAAGAAAACGCGAAATTGAACCGGTTATAACTTTTTTGGAGGAACTGAAAAGCATTGAAGATAAAGACTCTGAAGAAGCTCAGGAATTTATAAAACTAATGAGCGATTTCAGCTCTGTGACAGGCAAAATTAATAATATAATGGATCTCGCCATAAAAAGCGACGATCATTGGTTAGTTGGAAAGATTACCAATTTATTAAAATAGAAAGGACTTTAAAATCCTTTTTTATTTCAAATTAACTTTCAATAATTACTGAAAATATAATATTTATAAGATGTATAATATTGTTTCATATCTGTTATTTCTGGGAATAAGCTCTTATATCACTATAGATGTGGGAAGAAGATGCTTTGATTCAGGGAAAATATATTTGGAATATCTCATCAAAGACAAAGATTTTTGCTTAACAGTCAACAGAATTCTACTCGCAAGTTATTATCTAGTGAACCTCGGTTATATCGCAATCAATCTCGGCTTTTGGAACAAAATTTCAAATATAGAAGAACTTTTAACCAACGTTTCCACTCGCATTGGAATCATTGTTTTAATCCTTTGTGCATTACATTTTACCAATATTACGACACTGTATATTTTAAGAAAAAAATTAACAATAAAATAAAACTATTATGACTGCAACTATTCTTACCCAAACTTACAATTTTTCGGCGTACATGATTTATTTACCAATCGTTATTACATTAACTGTACTTGTTTCTCAATTTTTGTTTAAAAATTCAAAAACATTTATGATTGATATTTTTCATCAGAAAGAAGACATCGCAATGGCAACCAACTCATTATTTAAAATCGGATTTTATCTTTTAAACATTGGTTTTGCACTCTGTATTATCGAGTTTTTCCAAATCGAAACTGTTGAAAGATTAGTTGTTGCATTAAGCAAAAAGATTGGTGGATTTTCAATTTATCTTGGCGTGATGATGCTTCTGAATTTACTTTTATTTCTAAAAGGTCGTAAACATGCAATGAACAAAGACAAAATCAAACAGGAAGAAATTGTAAAGTCTTAAACTTTTAAATTAACTATTATGAAAAATATAATCATTCATTTAGTCCTGATTTTTTACTTCGGAGGAAAAACGAAAAGACTCAACTTTTAAAATTTATTGCCATGAAAGCTTTCTAATGTTCATGCATTTGCATTAAAGAAATCACCCTCCTACAATATCCTGGATTATTTTAAGATTGACGGCTTTGACAATATTTATTTGGTTAAATTTATAAAAAACATAAAATGAATCATCTTGAACTCACAAAAAAAGTAGAATGGAAAGACCTTAAGAAGCTTTCCGTAAAAGAAATGTTGATAGAAAATAATATCTCTTTGCCATGGCTTTTTATATCTCTATTCTTAGCTTACAAAGGATATTACTGGGCGGCGCTTCCGTTCTCTGGATTCTATTTTTTAACAGCATTGAGACAAGTTCACAACGGATTTCACAACTCTTTAGGAACTGGAAAATTTCTCACCTGGCTTTCGATGTATCTCAACAGTGTTTCGATGATGGCATCTATTCATGCCGTTAAATTTAATCACATCAGGCATCATAAATATTGTCTTTCCGAAGAAGATTATGAAGGGAAATCGGCTTCAATGAAATGGTATGAAGCTATTTTATACGGACCGAAGCATCTGTTTTTAATTCATTGGATGACTTTTGAATTAGCCAATAAAAACTATAAAAAGAATATGTTTTTAGAACTCATTTCAATTGCTGTTTTTGTTTTTATTGCTTTTTATTTTCAGTTTAATTTTTTAATATATCATATTTTAATCATGTTTTTTGGTGAACTTTTAATGGCATTTTTCGCAGTTTGGACTGTTCATCACGACACTCACGAAAACCCAAACATCGCAAGAACTCAACGCGGATTTTGGAAAAATAAATTAACGTTCAGTATGTTTTATCACATGGAACACCATCTTTTTCCTGCAGTTCCTACCATAAAATTGCCAGAATTGGCAGAAAGAATCGATAAAGTTTTACCGGAACTAAATAAGAAGCAAACATTTTAAAAGTTCTAAAATAAAGTCCCAAAGGGACGGCCTACCAAAGGATAGGATGAAATCCTATCGACAATCGACTATCAACCATCAAACACAAAAATATGTCTAAAATAATTCTAAACACAACCATTCAAGCTGATATTCGCAAAGTTCTCGATTTGGCTAGAGACATTGATTTGCACCAAAAATCAACTTCAAAAACCAATGAAAAAGCAATCGCAGGAAGAATTTCAGGTTTAATTGAATTGAACGAAACCGTTACCTGGAGAGCAAAACATCTCGGATTTTATCAAACCCATCAATCAAAAATTATAGAGATGGAAAAGCCCTATCGGTTTACTGATGTCATGTTAAAAGGAAGATTTAAATCATTTAGACATCAACATCTATTTAAAAAAGAAGGTCAAAAAACAATCATGACAGATATTTTGGAGTTTGAATCACCCTTTGGAATTATCGGTCAGTTGTTCAATTATTTTTTTCTGAAAAATTACATGAAAAATTTTTTATTAGAAAGAAATAAGATGATTAAAAATACAGCAGAGAATAATAGAATAAACAGTTAAGATAAGAGCTGTCATGCTGAGCTTGTCGAAGCATATTAAATGCAGAGACTATTAACAAACAACAACCAAAAGTCATGAAATTTCTAAAAGCAGAATGGCGAAAACTAGCCATCATCAACTACGAAATTAACCCTGAAATATTATTAAAATATCTTCCAAAAGGGACTGAACTAGATTTTTATAAAGGAAAATGCTATGTCAGTTTGGTTGGATTCATGTTTTTGAATACCAAATTGTTGGGACTTCCTATTCCTTTTCATAGAAATTTTGAAGAAGTGAATTTAAGGTTTTACGTTAAAAAAAAAGAAGGAAATCAATGGAAAAGAGGAGTTGTTTTCATCAAAGAAATTGTTCCTAAATATGCATTGAGTATGGTTGCCAATTCGGTGTATAAAGAGAATTATAAGACTTTGAAAATGAAAAACAAGATGGAATATACCGACAATGATTTGATTGTGACCTATTCTTGGAAAGATATAGATTGGTATTCTATGCAGATTACGGCCGAAAGTAAATCTCAAACGATGGAAGATGATTCTGAATTTGAGTTTATCACAGAGCATTATTGGGGCTTTACGAAAAAAGAGGATAAAACTTCAGAGTATGAAGTCTGTCATCCGAAATGGGAGTGGTATATTGTGAAAAATCATCAGCTTGAAATTGATTTTAAACAGGTTTACGGAAAAGATTTTGAATGTTTAAATCATCAGAAACCAATCTCTGTAATGCTTGCAGAAGGCTCTGAAATCGAAGTGAGAATGAAGAAATATTTGGTGCAAAAGTAAAAAGAGCCAAGTAAAAAGTAAGTTGTAAATTTTTAAAACAGTTAGTATTAGAAATGTCATGCTGAGCGAAGTCGAAGCATTTCACACAAAACCATCAACTAGCAACCAACAACTAAGATAACTCCAATGAAAATAATAATCGCTGCCGGAACCGGTTTCCTCGGAAAAAATCTCGAAAAATATTTTACCGAAAAAGGAAATCAAGTGTATATCTTAACGAGAAATCCGAAACGTAAAAACGAATTTTTATGGGATGCAAAGACTTTAGGAGAATGGAAAAATCTTCTCGAAGACTCTGATGTCTTGATTAATCTCGCAGGAAAATCTGTCGATTGCAGATATACAGAGAAAAATAAAAGAGAAATTTACGACTCAAGAATTAACAGTACAAAAGTCCTTCAACAAGCAGTTGACAAATGTATCAACAAACCTAAAATTTGGTTAAATGCAAGTTCAGCAACAATTTATGTTCATTCTGAAAAACATTTGAATACAGAGGAAAACGGAATAGTTGGTGACGATTTTTCAATGAATATTTGTAAAAGTTGGGAAAAGGAATTTTTTAAAACTAAAAATCCAGACACCAGAAAAGTTGCGATAAGAACATCAATAGTTTTAGGAAATAACGGCGGTGCTTTTAGCAAACTTAAAATGATCACCAAACTAGGTTTAGGTGGAAAACAGGGTAGAGGAAACCAGAATGTAAGCTGGATTCATATTGGTGATTTTTGCCGAGCTGTTGAATGGATTATTGAGAATGAAAACATTTCCGAAGAAATTAATGTAACTGCTCCAAATCCTTTGAACAATGAAGAGTTTATGCGAAAATTAAGAAAAGAAATGAAAATTCCGTTTGGAATTAACGCACCGGTCTGGCAATTGGAAATCGCCTCGATCATCTTAGGAACTGAAACCGAATTGCTTCTCAAAAGCCGCAACGTTTATCCCGAAATACTGATTCAAAACGGGTTTCAGTTTTTGTATCCTACAGTCGAAAAAGCGTTTGAGAATTTACTTTAGGGTCATACTGCAAATTTTAAAATTGCTTTTAATTTTAATCAATCATATTCCAATTAATTTAAAAACATCGCCGTTTTTATTCAAAGTCAATTTACATATTGTCCAAACAGTGGTGTTTGTATTCAAAATCAACTGACATTAAGTTCAAAGAGGTGTGTTTGCATTCAAAATCAATATACATTAAGTTCAAACAAGGTTATTTGTACTTAAAATCATTTTACATTAAGTCCAAATAATAGTGTTTGAATTTAAAATCAATGTACATTAGGTTCAAACAAGGTTATTTGTATTTAAAATCAATTTACGTTAAGTCCAAACCGGGTTATTTGTATTCTCAAACAAAACTATTTTAATCAAAACAAGATTGTCAGTAGTGAAACACAAATCTGTTTGAATGAAACACACCCGTTTACAGTCTCACAAAAAATCTCAGATTTTCAATCTTATGTACTCTAAATATTCTCCATAAATTAAACTTAAAACTAATGTGACTCATGTGTCAAAAAACTTTTGTGCCTTTTGTGGTAAAACTTTACGGTTAAATATTAATTTAGCAAAAAACTAAACTTGATGTTCACCAAACAACAAACGAAGACTCTTTTTCTCTCGTCCTTACTATTATCCACTGCTTTTTTTTCACAGGCTCACAACGTTTCGGAAGGTTATCAAAAACCGACAGATCCATTGGTAATTCAAAATCTTGAAAACTGGCAGGATCTAAAATTTGGGCTTTTCATGCATTGGGGAACGTACAGTCAATGGGGAATTGTCGAAAGCTGGAGCCTTTGTCCGGAAGATGAATCTTGGACGCAGCGTAAACCCGAACACGGAAAGTCATACAATGAATATGTAAAAAACTACGAAAATCTTCAGACCACTTTCAATCCTACTCAATTTAATCCACAAAAATGGGCAGATGCGACGAAAAAAGCAGGCATGAAATATGTGGTTTTCACTACAAAGCATCATGACGGTTTTGCAATGTTCGATACACAACAGTCTGATTATAAAATAACTTCTTCAAAAATTCCTTTTTCCAAAAATCCAAAAGCAGATGTAACGAAAGAAATCTTCAATACATTCCGAAAAGATGGCTTCAAAATAGGAGCTTATTTCTCAAAACCCGATTGGCATTCTGATGATTATTGGTGGTCATATTTCCCGCCAAAAGATAGAAATGTAAATTATGATCCGAAAAAATATCCTGAAAAATGGAACAGTTTCAAGAATTTCACCTTTAATCAACTCAACGAAATCACTTCAAACTACGGTAAAGTCGATATTCTTTGGTTAGACGGAGGCTGGGTTCGCCCGTTTCATACGATCGATCCAAATGTTGAATGGCAAAGAACCATCAAGGTTGAACAAGACATTGATATGGATAAAATAGGGACGATGGCTCGTAAAAATCAACCTGGAATTATCATTGTAGATCGTACGGTTCCAGGAAAATGGGAAAATTATGTCACTCCCGAACAAGCCGTTCCCGAAAAGGCGCTTTCGATTCCTTGGGAGAGTTGCATTACGATGGGAGATTCGTTTTCGTATGTTCCGAATGACAATTACAAATCGTCTCAAAAGATCATTGAAACATTAGTTAAAATCATTTCAAGAGGCGGAAATTACCTGATGAATATCGCTCCCGGACCCAATGGAGATTACGATCCAATTGTTTATGACAGATTAAATGAAATTTCTACTTGGATGAATGACAATCAATCAGCGGTTTTTGCAACGAGAGCTGCAGCGCCTTATCACGATGGAAATTTTTATTATACACAAAGCAAAGATGGAAAAACAGTGAATATTTTTCATCTGGATGAAAAAGAAAACTATGAATCTCCATCAATAGTAAGCTTTGTACTTCCTGAAAATTTTAAACCAAAATCTTTGAAAGTTTTAGGTCTAAAAAATAAAATTCAGTGGAAAAAAACAGGAAATTCAATTGAAATAAATTTACCAAAAGAGAGAAATCAATTAAAATATTCAACCGTAATTCAAATAACGCAATAGTTGAATTTGTAATTAAAATGACTTAGGAAATCGGAGCGTTAAGAAAATAAAGTCTGTGAACGTTAAGAAAAATTTCTGTTTGAGCACGTCACAAATATTGAAACTGAAGAACTAATATTTGATTCGTGCGAGTTTTAGAATTTTTAGAGAACAGATTTTATTTTTAGCGGAGAGTTCCAAGTCTTGAACTTTTGGTTCTTTTGTCTTGAAACAAAAGAACTATTTTAAACTAAATTATTTTATGTGTTCTAAATTTCGTTTTAAAATTATAGCAATTTCATTATTGAGTTCTGTATTCATTTCCGCACAAAAACCTTTATATAAAGACCCAAAACAACCTGTTGAAGCCAGAATTCAGGATTTGCTGAAACGTATGACTCCGGAAGAAAAATTCTGGCAGTGCTTTATGATTCCCGGAGATTTAGACAATGTTCCGAAAGGTCAATATGCCCACGGAATATTCGGTTTACAGGTAAGTGCAGGAAATCAAGGCGGTGGAGTTGCCGGACAATTGTTAAAATATAATGCGAATGAAGATGCTGAAAGATTAGCTGAAAAGATCAACGCCATTCAAAAATATTTTGTTGAAGAATCACGGTTGGGAATTCCGATAATTCCTTTTGATGAGGCTTTACACGGATTGATGCGAGAAGGTGCAACTGCTTTTCCACAGGCGATCGGTTTATCGGCAACCTTCAATCCTGAGTTGATGAAAGAAGTTTCAACAGCAATTGCTAAAGAATCAAAATTGAGAGGAATACGTCAGATTTTGACACCGGTTGTGAATTTAGCGAGTGATGTTCGATGGGGAAGGACAGAGGAAACGTATGGTGAAGATCCGTTTCTGACTTCTGTGATGGGTGTGAATTTTGTGAGTTCTTTCGAAAATCAGAACATTATCACAACTCCAAAACATTTTCTTGCAAATGTTGGCGAAGGCGGAAGAGATTCGTATCCAATTCATTGGAGCAAGAGATATTTGGAAGAAACGCATTTGGTTCCTTTTCAAAAAGCCTTCACACGAGGGAAAAGCAGATCTGTGATGACTTCTTATAATTTGTTGGATGGAAGACCTTCTACGGCAAATCATTGGCTATTGACCGAAAAATTAAAAAAAGAATGGGATTTCAAAGGTTTTGTGATCAGTGATGCAAGTGCGGTTGGTGGAGCAAATGTTCTGCATTTTACAGCAAAAGATTATGATGATGCTTCTGCACAGGCGATCAATGCTGGTCTTGACGTAATTTTCCAGACCGAATATCAACATTATAAATTATTTATTCCGCCGTTTTTGGATGGAAGAATTTCTAAGGAGAGAATTGACGATGCTGTTTCAAGAGTTTTACGGGCGAAATTTGATTTGGGTTTGTTTGAAAATCCTTACGTTTCAAATAAAGACATTGAAGAATTAAAGAAAATCAATCATAAACCTTTAGCGGAAAAAACAGCCATTGAATCTTTTGTTTTGCTTCAAAATAATAATCAAACGCTTCCGATTTCGGAAAATGTTAAAAAGATTTTAGTGGTTGGAACAGATGCGGTTGATGCTAGATTGGGAGGTTATTCTGGGCCGGGAAATAAGAAAGTGAATATTTTGGATGGAATTAAAAATTTCGTTAAAAATAAAAATATTGAAATCACTTATACAAAAGGAATAGACTGGAATTTGAAAGATTTCGTAACCGTACCAGCTGAGTTTTTATCTTTCGAAAATCAAAAAGGTTTAAAAGGAAATTATTTTTCCAATTCATATTTAAAAGGAAATCCCGCTTTTGAAAAACAGGACGAACAATTAAATTTCAAATGGACATTATATTCTCCAAACCCTGAAAAACTACAACCGGATAATTACAGCATTCGTTGGACAGGAAAATTGGAAGCTCCAAATTCTGGGAAATATCAATTAGGTTTAAGAGGAAATGATGGCTTCAGATTATATGTAAATGGAAAGCTATTGATCGACAATTGGGAAAAGTTGACTTATTCAACCAAAACTATTGATGTAGATTTTTTGAAAAGTCAAAAGACTGATATTGTTGTTGAGTTTCACGAAAATAGAGGCGAAGCAAACATTGAACTGATCTGGAATTATGGTTTAAATGATGAGCAAAAAGACTTTAATGAAGCTTTAAAATTGGCTCAAAATGCAAATTATATCATCGTTACAGCCGGAATTCATGAAGGTGAATTTCAGGATCGTGCATCATTAAGTTTACCAGGAAATCAGGAACAATTTATTCATGAAGTTTCAAAATTAAATAAACCGACAGCAGTTGTTTTGATTGGTGGTTCAGCAATAAAGACGACTAATTGGAAAGATAAAGTCGGAGCAATTTTAGATGTTTGGTATCCGGGAGAAGAAGGCGGAAATGCTGTTGCAAAAGTGCTTTTCGGAACAGAAAATCCATCGGGGAAATTACCAATTACATTTCCGATTGAAGAAGGGCAGTTGCCTTTAACGTACAATCATCATCCGACCGGTAGAGGAAATGATTATTATGATTTGAGTGGAGAACCGTTGTATCCGTTTGGTTTTGGTTTAAGTTATACTAATTTTGAAATTTCTGATTTACAATTAAATAAAACAAAATATTCTGAAAAAGATAAGATTGTCGCCAAAGTAAATGTAAAAAACACAGGTGCAAAAGCAGGAAGTGAAGTTGTTCAGCTTTATGTAAAAGATCTGTTGGCTTCAGTTTCAAGACCAATTATTGAACTGAAAGGTTTTCAAAAAGTGTATCTAAAACCCGGCGAATCGAAACAGATTACCATTGAAGTTCCTGTGAAAGAATTGCAGTTTTTAGATTCAAAAATGAACTGGATTGTAGAAAAAGGAACATACAGAATTATGATTGGAAATTCGTCAAAAAATCTCCCTGTGAAACAGAATGTCGAGGTGGAATAATGTTTTAGATTAAATCCGGATGATTATACGTAATGATAAGAAAAAATAGTATTTCCTAAATAAGTCTACGCCTTTGTATAACTTAAAAACGACTGATATTTAAAATTCTTTTGTTTGACTTTGCGCTAAATTAAAAAGAGTAAAATATTAATGATATTCACAGATTCAATTTCTAAAATGTGCAACCGTTTTCTTTTTAGGGAACGGTTTTTGCAATTTTTTAAAACAAAATATTTCTAACACATCACATCATTTATTTTATGAAAAAATATCTTCTCCCGGCAGTTGCTCTGCTTTTTTTTAGTTGCAAGGAAAATAAAAATAATACTTCGGAAACAGAAGTTGTTACCAAAACAGATACTTTAAAATTACCACCACCCGACGAGAAAGCTGCCAAAAACAAATTCAGCAATGTCCTTGGCTGGCCTGCAGGAAAATCCCCGACAGCTCCTGAAGGATTTACGGTTACCCGTTTTGCAGAAAATATTAAAAGTCCGAGAAATATGATTCAGGCTGCAAACGGAGATATTTTTGTGGTACTTTCAAATTCTGAACGCACAAAAACCGAAAAGATAAAAAATGACATCAGCGGAAAAAGTGATGCTGAAGTCGGAGGTAAATCTGCCAATAGAATTATTCTGTACAGAGATGCCAACAAAGATGGCATTGCAGAATCATCTTCTGTTTTTCTTGATAATCTGAATCAGCCCTACGGAATGTTGATTATTAAAGATCAATTTTATGTAGCAAATACCGATGGACTTTGGGTTTACCCGTATAAAGAAGGCGACATGAAAATTACAAAACCCGGAAAGAAAATAGTGAATCTTCCAGCGGGTGGTTACAATAATCACTGGACGCGAAATTTAATTGCCAATAAAGATCAGTCGAAAATCTATATTTCTGTAGGTTCCGGAAGTAATGTCGGCGAAAACGGAATGGAAAATGAAGTGAGAAGAGCCAATATTCTGGAAGTAAATCCTGACGGAAGTGGCGAGAAAATCTATGCAGCAGGTCTTCGAAATCCTGTCGGAATGAGCTGGAATCCTTCAACAGGGGAGTTATGGACCGTGGTGAACGAGAGAGATGAATTGGGAGACGAATTGGTTCCGGATTATTTGACAAGCGTTAAACAAAATAAATTTTATGGTTGGCCATATGCTTATTTCGGGAAAAATGAAGACCCTAGAAGAAAGGGCGAAAAACCAGATCTTGTAGCAAAAACAATTGTTCCTGATGTTCCTTTGGGATCTCATACGGCATCTTTAGGTTTGTCTTTTTATACAGGAAATCGGTTTCCTGAGAAATATAAAAACGGAGCTTTCATCGGGCAGCATGGTTCGTGGAACCGTTCTTCACTTGTTGGTTATCAGGTTGCATTTGTTCCTTTCAAGAATGGAAAAGCGGCGGGATCTTACCAACCATTTCTTACTGGATTTATCGCCAATGAAGAGAAAGGAGATGTTTACGGAAGACCTGTTGGTGTATTGCAAATTGCCGACGGCTCACTGTTGGTCGCTGACGATGTAAGTGGAATTGTCTGGAGAGTTACGTACAATAAAAAGTAAAGCTGAATCTCAATTTTCATTTTGAAATAATTTAGATGAAATTTTGTGGTATGAAATATGCAAGATTCAATGTGTAACCAATTGAAATTATTAAATTTTAATTATTAAAGTTAAACATCATGAAAAAGTTATTAATATCAACGGTTTTATTAGTAGGATTATCAGTAAGTGCTTATGGTCAGCAACGTCCGCCAGCGCCACCTCATCCGTCAAAATCTCAGTTGGCAAACAGTAAAGCAAGCGAACTTGATAAACGATACAGGGCAGAAAAGAAAATGATTCTGAATCATCCGGTTGCCACAAAAAAAATGAAAAACGATCAGCTGAAAGCTTTAAATATAAGATATCAGAATGAAAAAAAATTGCTTAGAAGCGCAAGGTAACCCAAGGAAGATTTATTACTGAAATATTCCTTAAAAAAATAAAAGAGAATGCAGGTTGCGTTCTCTTTTTTAGTTTAAAATTAAATCAGGAAACTTTTTGTAATGCATTCTCAGATGAATTTGCTGAAACGCAAAACATCCAATATTTTTCCTTAAATTCGCATAAAAATTTTAAGCTAATGAATTACGATATTATTGTCATCGGAAGTGGTCCCGGTGGATATGTTACTGCAATCAGAGCGGCACAATTGGGTTTTAAAACTGCAATTATTGAGAAAGAAAATTTAGGAGGAATATGCCTTAACTGGGGATGTATTCCGACTAAAGCTTTGTTGAAGTCTGCTCAGGTTTTTCATTATATTAATCATGCAGAAGATTACGGATTAAATAAAGTGGAAGCTAGTTTTGAGTTTCCAAACGTAATCCAGAGAAGCCGTGGTGTAGCCTCTAAAATGAGCAAAGGAATTGAGTTCTTGATGAAAAAGAACAAAATCGATGTCATTTTGGGAACTGCAAAAGTGCAAAAAGGTAAAAAAGTTTCTGTAACAGATAAAGACTGTAAAGTGACTGAATATTCAGGAACAAACATCATCATCGCAACAGGAGCTCGTTCTAGAGAATTGCCAAACTTACCACAAGACGGTAAAAAAGTAATCGGATACAGACAGGCATTGTCTCTTCCTGAGCAGCCAAAATCTATGATTGTTGTAGGTTCTGGAGCAATCGGAGTAGAATTTGCTGACTTCTATAACACAATGGGAACGAAAGTAACTGTTGTAGAATTTTTACCAAACATCGTACCTGTAGAAGATGAAGAAATCTCAAAACACTTAGAGAAATCTCTTAAGAAATCAGGTATTGAAATCATGACAAATGCTTCTGTAGAAAGCGTTGATACAAGCGGAAACGGTGTGAAAGCAACGGTGAAAACTGCAAACGGAAACGTAACTCTTGAAGCTGATATTTTACTTTCTGCTGTTGGTATCGCCGCAAACATCGAGAACATTGGTCTTGAAGAAGTGGGTATCCAGACAGATAAAGGCAGAGTTTTGGTAAACGAATGGTACGAAACTTCAGTTCCTGGTTATTACGCAATTGGAGATATCATCCCTACTCAGGCTTTGGCACACGTTGCTTCTGCTGAAGGGATTACTTGTGTTGAGAAAATCAAAGGAATGCACGTTGAGAAAATCGACTATGGCAATATCCCTGGATGTACTTACTGTCACCCGGAAGTTGCTTCTGTTGGTCTTACCGAAAAGCAGGCTAAAGAAAAAGGTTACGAAATCAAAGTTGGTAAATTCCCTCTTTCTGCAAGTGGAAAAGCAACTGCAAACGGAAATACAGACGGTTTCATTAAAGTAATTTTTGATGCTAAATATGGCGAATGGTTAGGTTGTCACATGATTGGTGAAGGCGTAACAGATATGGTTGCTGAAGCTGTTGTTGCAAGAAAACTCGAGACTACAGGTCACGAAATCATTAAATCTATTCACCCGCATCCAACAGTTTCTGAAGCAATTATGGAAGCTGCTGCTGCTGCTTATGGCGAAGTGATTCACATTTAATTTAAATATAATTTATTATATATCTAAAGCTCAGATTCTGTCTGGGCTTTTTTACGCTATAGTTATGAAAACAAAATTTATTGTATTATTTTCTTTATTATCGGTATTCTTATTCTCTCAACAAAAAGACGATAAAAATTTTTTCCCCGTAGAGTATATTTTAAAAAATAGTCAGGATACGATAAAAGCTAAAGTCAGAAACGTAGGTAAATTCAGTAATAAGAAGTATTACTTTGCTACCATTATGTTTAAGATGAAAATGAGAGATTCTGATGGAAATGAGAGCTGGGTGCAGCCAGATGATATTAAATATATCAAAATTACTGATGAGAACAATCTGGAACATGAATATTTTGCTTCATCTGAAAGACTTCCGAAAGAGCAGGGATTAATCGAAGTTTTATACGAAGGGAAAAATATAAACTGGTATAAAGATTATCACAATCCAACGTTGGCTATGCAGCTGCAAATCAAAGGTTATATTACAGATAACAATAAAAATATTCTTTACTGGGGCTTCTTTGATGATTTAAAACGTAAGTTTAAGATTATATTTAAAGATTACCCGGATTTGCAACTGAGATTAAAGTCTGCGAATACGGAAGAAGATTTTGTAAAGCTTTTGCGTTTATACGATGCTAAACAATAATTAAAACACTATATAGATTTTAATAAATATTTAAGGAAAATAGCTATTGAGATTAGAACGTCTTTTCTTACATTTATTCTATGAACTTTGAAAAAACAGGGTTGGTATTATCAGGCGGTGGTACCAAAGGTATTGCCCATGCGGGAGTACTAAAATTCTTGAACGAGCAGAATATCGATGTAGATATTCTCGCTTGCTGCAGTGCCGGTTCTATCGTGGGATGTCTTTATGCAATTGGAAAAAAACCTGAGGAAATTTTAGATTTCTTTCAGTCGGTTTATTTTTTTAACTGGAAACATTTTACTTTTAACCAGCCAGGTCTGGTGTCGTCTGTGATTTTTAATACATATCTGAAACCTATTTTCAGAGATATGAAGATTGGAGATCTTGATAAGGAAGTGAAAATTGTTGCCACCGAATTGGTTGGCGGAACAGAGAAAATTTTTGATGAAGATTTTTTAGTTACCGATGCCATCATTGCGTCGTGCTCGATTCCGGGCATTACAACGCCTTATATTTTAGGGGAAGAAATGTTCTGCGATGGAGGTGTTTTAAATAACTTCCCGGCAGATATTATCCGTGCCGATTGCGATAAACTGATTGGTGTGTTTGTCTCGCCGCCTCACGATATTAAAATTAATGATTTAAAGACCATAAAAGCAATTGTTTCAAGATCTTATGACTTGCTTTCGTATCGCATCGAAAAGGTTAAGTTTGAGCATTGTGACTGGCTGATTTCCTCTCAGGATTTATCAAGCTACGGAACTTTTGAACGCAAAAAAGACCGTTTAGAACAAATATTTAATATTGGATATCGCGCTGCCAAAGACAGTTTCGCCGAAAGCAATTATTTTACACAAATAAAAAATATTGGATCGTAAATAAAAACTCCCGCCTGAAAGCGAGAGTTTATTAATTTTAATTTTTTACGATTTGTGCATCTTGTCTTACCAAGGTTTCACCGTTTTCACCAACGACCACTAATGTGTAAGGTGCTTTTTTCGGGGAATCTGTTAAATAATTCCTCCATACCTGGTAAATAGTTCCGTTGTTATTAAATTCGAAATAATAATTACCTCCCGATCCATCAGGAATTAATTCTCCGTTACTGATGATCATACTTGGTTTCGCCGTGATTTTTGTATTGGCTCCCCAAGATTGATACAGGTAATTTCCATTCGGTTGCTTATCAATTCTTACCTTAAATTTTTTAGTTTTAATAATAACTGTTTTAGGAACATTCTGAAAATATTCAGTTCCGTTATCGTCTGTAAAATTTGAAGTCTGTTTTAAATCATGTGCGGCAACGAGAGAAAACTGAGCGATGCATAAAGTTCCCAATAATAATTTCTTAATCATGTTGATTTTGTTTTAAATTATTACATGGAAATCAAATTTAAAGCCAATAAAGAAAGCTTTATATTTTAAATTATCTGAGTTTGGTGTTTCTAATTATTTCAAATCCGAATAGACCTTCTGATAATTCCAATTCTATCATACTTGACTTCTCAATCTGCTTCCTATAATCAATAGTAAACGTAAGTCTTTTTGTATTGTTAAATTTGGTTTCGAAAATAATTGCTGGAGTCCTTTTACTTCTATTATATTTTCCTCCAGAAATATTGGTTTTTCTTACAATTGAGAATGATTCTATCTTTGTTTTTTGACTGGCAAAAAGTAGATTGAGCCCTAAACAAAGTGCTGTCAAATTTGCACCTACAACAATTATACAAAAAATTGCTTTATTAAAATTATTCCAATTACTGATTTTTGCAAGTTTCTTTTTACTAAGAAAATAGGTTAAAAATCCAATCAAATAAAAAAATAAGAGGTATTCAATTCTGATAAGAGTTTGCTCAAAGAATTTTAAATTAACCAGATTTAATAGTAATGAACCAAATAAAATGCTATTTAAAATAATAGAATTTTTTTTCAAAACAGTCTGACGAATTTTAAGCAATAACTAAATTTTTTCTACCTGTGTATAACTCGCAAAAGCATCTTCTAAACTCTCAAATTTTCCTTTAAAGTCATTGATATTAGAATCCTGAATGATATTTCCCTGATGAATAAGAATCACTCTTGTACAAAGCGCTTCAACTTCCTGCATAATGTGTGTTGATAGTAAAACGGTTTTTTCTTTCCCGATTTCTTTTACCACGTTTCTGATCTCAAGAATCTGATTGGGATCTAAACCATTGGTTGGTTCATCCAAAATCAATAAGTCAGGCTGATGAATAATTGCCTGCGCCAGACCTACTCTCTGTTTGTAACCTTTAGAAAGTTGACCTATTTTTTTAGATTTTTCAGGAGTAATTCCGACCAATTCTATAACCTCATCGACTCTTGCTTCAGAAATTTTATGAATATTTGCGACAAACTGCAAATATTCTTTTACATACATTTCCAGATAAAGCGGATTGTTTTCGGGAAGAAACCCGATATTCTTTTTGCTCTCAATTTCGTGTTCTGTAATATTTTTCCCGTTAAAGATAATCTCACCTTCATCAATTTTCAATGCACCGACAATCGATTTCATTAAAGTTGATTTTCCGGCTCCGTTGGGACCCAAAAGACCAATGATTTCATTTTTATCGATGGTTATGTTGATGTTATTAAGAGCAGTCTGCTCACCAAATTTCTTTGTTAGATTAATTACCTGAAGAGACATAGTACAATGCAATATTTTGACAAAAATAGAAATAAAAAAACTCATTCGGTAAGAATGAGCTGATATATGTTTAAAAAAACGAAAATTATCTTCTTTTTTTCGTAGATTTTGCCGGTGTCTTCTGACTATTGTTTTGCTGAGCATTTGCCGAACCTTGCGCCGAAGTATTGTTCATTGCATTTACAGGAGTTTGTCTTACCGCCGATTTGCTGTACAACGCTGCCTTAGACGTTCCAATACCAAAAATTTTATCGATTTGTTTTTTATTTAAAAACTGAGATTTACCAACATATTTTTTATTCTTATTGATATATTGTATAATCTGCACTGTTGGCTGGCCGTAGTTTTTCTGATAATAAAGTTCTATAATATCATTCGGAAGTTCCAAAGTGATATTTCCGCTTGGTTCGTCTATAAAACCATCAGTAATCAGCTTATAAAGCCCTTGCACGTCACCGTTTACATCATTAAATGAGAATGATCTGAATGTATTGAGATTACTTGTGTTGATATCCTGATAATTAAAAGTAAACTTGTTTTCCTTTTTATATAAGCCGACAGAATTGTCTTTCCCTATCTCAACTAATGCTTCGTTTTTAAGAACCTTTATTTGTGAAAATGCCGATATTCCAGAAAGTAAAGTGAGGAGTAAAATTATTTTTTTCATGCTATTGTAAATTTAATATTTCGGTTGGTAATGCTAATTTATAGATAAAATCATAAAGACCATTTACTTTTATTAAGCAAAAATAATGTTTTTTTTTAATTTGTCTTTTCTCGAATATTATGCAAATCGTAATATATAATCAGGAAAATGACTTTAAAATTCAGTTATATTATGAATATTAGAATTTTTTCGTAACAGAATTAGGGCTTAAAAGTTAGATGTCAATAAATTACATAGGAAATGTACTTAAGTTTCCAGAGACGCAATAGCCTCTTTCTACAATACAAAAGCCTTTAATTTGGTTTGTTTTACGGTTAATAGTTTTAAATGAATTTAGATATAATACTTTAGGTAGATCAATGTTTTTATTTTAAAATTTTAATGAAAATTTAATATTAAATAAAAATACGTAAGCTATTCAAAAATATATATAAATAAAATTCTTATAACAATTCTGAATCAAGAGTTATACCAATAATTGAGATTTATTGTAAAAACTAGCTGAAATGCTTAGCTTAAAAACCAAATCTCAAATCGGCTTCCCTGCTCCAATGCTTTGTAATTGAGATATCCTTTATGAGCCTCAATAATACTTTTGCTCAAAGTCAAACCGATTCCCGAGCCGCTGATTCTGGTCGTGAAAAACGGAAGGAAAATTTTATCTTTAATTTCATTAGGGATTCCTATTCCGCTGTCTTCTACACTCAAAATAATACGTTTGTTTAATGTTTTAATCTCTGTTCGGATGTTTTTTTCAGGTGTGCCTTCCACAGCATAGATTGCATTTAGATAAAGATTGATAAGGCATCTTTCAATCATCTTCTGATCTGCAAAAACAGTTTGGTTTTCTAATGAATTGATGATTTTTATATTGTTTTTTTCAAATTCGGGTTTCAGGAAATTGAGTGCTGATTCCACAATATCACTCAGAGAAATAGTTTTGAAAACAGGTTTTGGCAACTCGGCAACCTGTCTGTAATCATCAACAAAATTCAGCAATTGCTTCGATTTATTATTGATAATCATCAGACTTTCCTGCATGTCTTTTTGATCTTCTTTGTCAATGACTTCCTGATTGGCAATGTATTCCAGATTTTGAATCAGGCTGTTGACGGGCGTTAAAGTATTCAGAAGTTCGTGAGAAATTACCTTCATCAGATTATTCCAGGCCAGTTTTTCCTTTTGTTCAATTATCTTCTGCACAGATTCTAAGCTGATGATGCAAAAACGGTTTTTTACATTCTCTACTTTCTTTGTTCTTAGAGAAAATGACTGTTTTGTATTTTCATTAATTGAAATATCGAAGAACTCCTGAGAGTTTTCATACTGTGTCTGCTCGATGATTTTGTAAAAATTGGGTGTTTTACTTTCGTAAAGATTCCAGTGATTATATTTTGGGATTTCCAGAATTTCCAGAAAAACAGGGTTTACATAAAAAACTTCCCATTCACTATTTTTTTCGGAAAGAATCATTAATCCAATTTCCAGCTGATTCAATATTTCTTCATACAGAAGTTTGTAAGACGAATGCGAGAGATGCTCTTCTTTGCTCTGATAATAAAGTTTTACGGTATTGTCGACCAAGCTGTTTTGTTCAGCTTCAGGAAATAGCGAGAAATCTTTTTTCTGAATGGCCAAAAGCAGCTTTTCTGTTTTTTGAATGTAAGATGAAGCCGATTTTTGCGCCAAAATAATACAAATCAGACTTATCGATGAAAAAAGGAAGCAATTAATCCACCTGTTTTGAGAATAAAAATCAAAGGCAAAAATTCCGCTGACAATTGCAAGCAAAATAAATAGTAGCCAAAAAAACTGTTGTTTCTTCATTTAAATTTTTTCAAGGTTGTCATTCAGTGAAGTGAATAATCTATTTCTCTTATAAGATTCCTTGTTCCGGAATGATACATTTTTTCCATTTTTACAATTCAAATTTTTCCATTCTTCTGTACAGTGCAGCTCTGGATAATCCCAGATCTTCTGCGGCGAGAGAGATATTTCCACGGTGTTTTTTCAATGCTTTTTTAATGAGAATTTCTTCCATTTCTTCGATGTTTAGATTAATAATGGTGTTTTCCGAATCTTCATCTTGAGGCATTAGTAATTTCAGATTTTTTTCGTTGGAAAGAATCACACTTCGCTCAATGCAGTGATCAAGTTCCCGGATATTTCCCGGCCATGAATACTTTATCAATTCTGAAAGTAAGTTTTCATTTAAAGCCAATTCAGATTTGTGATATTTCTGTTTGTACTTATCGAGAAAATAATTAGCAAGATCAGGAATGTCTTCCAATCGCTCTCTCAGACTTGGAATTTGGAGCTCAACAGTATTGATTCTGTAATACAGATCTTTTCTGAATCTGTTTTCTGAAACTGCTTTTTTTAAATTTTCGTTGGTGGCAAAAATAAATCGCACGTCCAAAATTCGCTCTTTGCTTTCTCCAAGTCTAGACAGTTTTCTGTTCTGAATTAAACTTAATAATTTGGTTTGAAGATGAAGCGGAAGATTTCCGATCTCGTCAAGAAAAACAGTTCCGTTTTCTGCATTTTCTATTTTTCCGGCATAATCCTGATGCGCATCGGTAAAAGCTCCTTTTTTGTAACCGAACAGTTCAGCTTCAAAAAGATTTTCTGAAAGACTTCCCAAATCGATATGCACGAAAGGTTGATTTTTCCTTTCTGATAATTCGTGAATGTGCTCGGCGAGAACATATTTTCCGGTTCCGTTTTCTCCCAAAAGCAAAACATTGGCATCGGTTGCAGAAACTCTTTCAATCTGATCCATTACCTCTTTCATAGATTGAGACTTGGTTTCCAGCTGATATTGATTGGTTTTAATACTGATATTTTCCCACTGATTCAGTTTTTTATTTTTTCGGGAAATATCAACCGCCAAATTAACGGAAGCATACAGTTTTTCATTATTCCAAGGTTTCAGAATAAAGTCGGAAGCACCGTTTTTCAAAGCTTCTACAGCCAATTCTACTTCGCCATAAGCGGTCATCAGAATAATTGGAAGTTGAGCTTCAAGCGTTTTGATTTCCTGCATCCAGTATAAACCGTCTTGTCCGCTTTCAAAACCTTTCCTGAAGTTCATATCCAGAAGAACGGCATCAACCTGATGTTCAGATAAAAATTTCAGAATATTTTTTGGCTGACTGAGACAGCTTACTTCCGTAAAAAATTTTTTGAGCCAGACTCTTGCTGAAAACAAAATATCCTCATCATCATCCACAATTAAAATATGAGCTTCCTTTTTTCGCATTTATTTTTATTTGGTTGTCGGTTGATAGTTTTTAGTTAATAGTTATTTAATTGCTAAAGATTTAGAATAGAATTCAAAAACCATCAACTAATAACTGACAACTATCAACTAAATCTGTTCGTTTTCGTACAAAAAGTGTCCGATAATGAACAGTCTTAAAATTAATTAAAATATATTTAATCACATTTACAGGGAGTTATAATACTGTAAATCTCTGGTCTTTGTATTGTGTAATTATCTATAAGTAAAACAGTTATCTGAATATGGATACGAAAATAGTAAAAAAGAAATCTAAACTAAAATTAATTTTAATCATCATTGCTTCTGCTTTGGCAGTTTCTGTATTTGGATGGTACTTTCTCAATCAGAAAAAAACCTATAATGTAAAATCAGAAGATATTACAATTGATGAAGTCAAGAACGGAAAATTTGAAGATATGCTAATGGTAACAGCTCAAACGCAGTCTCTTAATTCTTCACTTGTGAATGTTTTGGAAGGTGGTGCTGTAAAAGAAATTTTTGCTGAAGACGGACAAATGCTGATGAAAGGACAGCCTATAGCCAGAGTTTTCAATCCCAATACCGAGTTTAATTATCTGAATCAGGAAACCGGAATTATGCAACAGATCAGCCAAATGAGAAGCTCTCTTCTGGAACTGAAGAATCAGGAATTTAATCAGGATAAAGAATTATTGCAATCTCAGAATGATTATAATACGGCTTTGCAAACGTATAATCTTCAGAAAAGATTGTATGATGCGGAGATCGGAAAGAAAACCGATTATGATGTGGCTCTTCAAAATCTGAATTATCAGAAGCAAAGAAAACAAATCGTAGAAAAAGGAGGCGCAAACGAAAGGATATCAAGAAATTCTCAGTTTGCTGCGATTAATAATTCTATCAGTCAAATGGAAAAAAGCTTGAATATTCTGCATTCAAATAAAAATAATTTCCTGATTATGTCACCGGCTTCCGGAAGATTATCGTCATTCAATATATCTTTAGGACAAAATTTAACCAGTGGCGAAAGTATCGGGAAAATAGACTTAATGGGCGGTTACAAGCTGATTGCTAAAGTAGATGAATATTATATAAATAAACTGCAAATGGGCATCAAAGGAAGTCTTGACAATAATGGAAAAGAGTATGAAGTGATCGTCGCCAAAATTCTTCCGGAAGTGAAAGACGGGCAATTTTCTGTAGAACTTAATTTCATTGATTTGAAACCAGAAAACTTAAAAATAGGAATGACATTCGGTGTGAAACTAAAATTGTCCGGAGATACCCAAAGTTTAATGATTCCGAAAGGAAATTTCTATAAAGATACCAACGGAAAATGGATCTTTGTGGTGAAAGGTAATAAAGCCATAAAACGAAACGTAAGTTTTGGAAGAGAAAATTCGATGTATTACGAAGTGCTTTCCGGATTGAAGGCGGGAGAAAATGTGATCACTTCCGACTATTCTGAACTTAAGAAATATGAAATTATTGATATTAAAAAATAAAACAAGCATGATGATTAAAAAATTTCTAGTATTAACTATTCTTTTTGCTTCAATTCTGAATTTTTCGCAGGAAAAATTAGAACCTAAAGTTGACGAAAGAATAGAAATTGTAAGCGTGGTTTTTCGATTGGCGGGAGCTGAAGAATATAGTCAGAACGATAATAAAAAGTACGTGGCAGATATCAATACTTATTTTGATGCTTATAAAAATTCAGAAATAATTGAATTTATTAAGGAAAACAGAAATAAAAACGGATTGGGCTATGATGCCGTAATGTCGATGGCGCTTCATTTATCTTTTAAAAACGGAAAATTCAGTTTGATTAAAGAAAAAGAAAATTCTTTAGATAAAAGGTGGGAAAAAGTAGATACCAAACGGTTTGTTTCTTTGTTGAATCAATTTTACGAGAGAACCGATTTTCAGAAATTTTTTAACCATCATTCTGGAGAATATAAAAAAGCAGAAATTGAATATCAAACATCTGTTTTGTCTGATTTTAATCAAGAATGGTATTCAAAGTTTTACGGTAAAAAAGCCAATGAAGATTATAAAATCATTTTAGGTTATGGAAATGGCGGTGGAAATTACGGAATTAAAATTCACCCCGAAAAAAGTAAAACCATCGTAAATGCAGTAGTCGGTGTCTGGTCTTTTGATAAGGACGGAAACGCAAAATTCGATAAAAATGAATTTCAGCCTTTATTGATTCATGAGTTCAACCATTCGTTTGTCAATTACATTTTGGAGATGAATGGCAATACTTTAAAATTAGAAAATTCAGGTAAAATAATTTATGAATTGCTAAAAAAAGACATGGAATCTCAAGCATATGGAAATTGGGAAACGATGATCAATGAAAGTCTTGTGAGAGCCGCCGTTGTACGGTATATGATCGATAATAAATACTCACAAAAAGATATTGATGAAGAGATTTTTATTCAGGAAAAAAGAAAATTTTTGTGGATGAAAGAATTGGTGGATCTGCTGGGAATGTATCAGAACAACAGAAAAAAATATCCTTCTTTTGAAAGCTTTTATCCTGAAATTATCTCTTTCTATAATAAGCTAGCACCAAGAATGAAGACCATTATTGCAGATTACGAACAAAAACAACCTAAAGTACAATCTATTTCTCCTGATGTCTGGAACAAAAATGATGTAGATCCTGCGATAAAAGAAATCACAATAAATTTTGACAGAGAAATGGCAGAAGGCGTTTCTATAAGTATTGGAAGTACAGGCAAAGAACATTTTCCTTTGAAAAAACTCGTAGGCTTTGTGAATGATCATACAGGAATAACATTATTGACGGAAATGAAGCCTAATACAGAATATGAATTCGTATTGACGGGAAATAAATTCAAATCGAAAGAAGGCTATCCTCTAAAGGAAACCGTAATAAAATTTAAAACAAAATAACTCAACTTTAAAACCAAATTAAAATGATCAATATTCAAAACCTTTCCAAAGTATATAAAACTGAAGACGTTCAAACCAATGCGCTTAATAATGTAAGTTTAAGCATCAAAGAAGGAGAATTTGTAGCGATAATGGGGCCTTCAGGTTGTGGAAAATCTACTTTCCTAAATATTCTTGGGCTTTTAGACAGCGCCTCTGCCGGTTCTTATCAGTTTGAAACAACAGAAACAATTGGCACTTCTGAAAAGAAAAAATCAGAGATCAGAAAGAAAAATATCGGTTTTATCTTCCAGAATTTTAATCTGATTGATGAATTAACGGTTTATGAAAATATAGAATTGCCTTTAATTTACAACGGAGTTTCTTCCTCAGAAAGAAAAAAACGCGTGGAAGAAATTATGGAGAAAATCAATATTGCACACAGAGCAAAACATTATCCGCAGCAGCTTTCCGGAGGTCAGCAACAGAGAGCTGCCGTTGCAAGAGCCTTGGTTACAAAACCAAAACTTATTCTTGCCGATGAACCAACAGGAAACCTCGATAGTTCCAACGGAAATGAAGTGATGAATCTCTTGGCAGAACTTCACAGAGAAGGCTCTACTATTGCAATGGTAACGCACTCTTCTTACGATGCCGGCTACGCATCAAGAATTGTCAATATGAAAGACGGTGAGATTTTCTCAGAAGAACATTCTTCCCAAAGAAAAGATGTTTTTGAAAAAGCAGATGCTAAAAACTTCGCGTAAAAACTTTAGTTGATAGTTGTCGGGTGTTAGTTGATGGGAATTCTCAAAACTAACAACAATCAACTAACAAAAAATCAACCAAAAACTAAAATTATGTTACAAAACTGGCTCAAAATTGCCTTCATCAATTATAAAAAAAATTGGCTTTCCACAATTATCAATTTATTCGGATTGACAATTGGGCTTACAGGATTTATGCTCATCCTTATGCATTGGAATGACGAAGAATCCTTCGAAAGATGGAATCCTAAAAAAGATAATATTTATTATTTCCAGACGTATTACAAAAAAGATAATAGTTACGGAGGTGCTATTTCTATTCCTTTAGCTGAAAATGCATTAAAACAGATTTCTGAAGTTCAGGATTACGTTTTGATAAACGGGATGGAAATAGCGTATAAAATGACCACAAAAAATAAGACAGCTTATCAACAGGGAGGACTTGCTGCGTCGGAGAATTTTTTCAACTTGTTTCCATTCAAATTAGTGGCAGGAAGTTACAAAGATGTCCTTAAAAATGATAACAACATTGCTATTTCTAATGTTGTGGCAAAAAATCTTTTTGGAAAAACTGAAGTTGCCGGCGAAACAATTAAAATCAATACTAAAGACTACATAGTTACAGCAGTTTATGAATTACCAAAGGAAAATAGCCAGATAAAACCTGATTTTATTTTTAAACCTGCAGAACAGTTGAAAAATGATAAAGAAGCTTGGGGAAATTTCAACTATGGTTGCTTTTTTCTGCTGAAAAAAGAATCAGACCCAAGAAGTTTTGAGAACAAATTTCTGGATATCATTATGTTGCGTGCAAAAATAAACTCTAAAGGTGCGGGAGTAACACCTCAGCAATTTATTGATATGTATGGACCAACTGACTCATTGCTTACTCCAATTGAGAGGATAAAATTACATTCAGAGATGACCTGGTTCGGGAAACCCGATTTCAAATCATTAATGATTTTGTTCACTCTTTCTGTTCTGATCGTGATTTTATCGGCTATCAATTTTATCAATTTAAAAACAGCTCAAGCTTCTCAAAGAGCAAAAGAAATCGGAGTGAGAAAAGCGATTGGAAGCACAAAATCTAGTCTTATACTTCAGTTTTTAATGGAAACTTTTTTGATCTGTTTTGCTTCATACCTTTTGTCACTTGCTTTAACGGAGCTTCTTTTGCCAAGTCTCAACAAGTTTTATGATAAAGAAATTGTAATGAATGATTGGCACATATACTTTTATTCCTTCTTGATGGTGGCTTTGGTTACTGTGGTTTCAGGGCTCATTCCTGCATTGTATTTATCCAATTTTAAAGCGATAGAAACCCTGAAAGGAAACTTTGCCAGAAGTAAAAATGGTGTTTGGCTAAGAAACGGTATTCTGACTTTGCAACTCATTATTTCTTCTTTTTTTATCATCGGTGGGTTGATTGTCAATCAGCAGGTAAAATTTATGATGAATAAAGATTTGGGTTTCAATGGAAAGCAGATTTTTCAGATCGATTTTAATGAAGATAACAATGGCAAGCCTTGGTTGAAATATGAAAGATTGAGAACGGAGATGGCAAAAATCCCTGGTGTAGAAAGTGTTTCGTTTGCAGAAGCGCCTCCCGGAACCAATAATCAGAGTACTTCAAATATGGATTATATGGATAAAAGTATTCAGGCTCGTCACGGTTCTATGGATTATAATTATCCGCAGTTTATGGGTGTTAAATTGCTTAAAGGACGTTGGCTTGATCCGAAATTGTCCTCAGACACAATTAATAATGCCTTGGTAAATGAAGCTTTTTTAAGAAAGTTCGGCTGGACAGATGAGCAGGCAATGAAAAGAGAGATCAGACCCGGGTTTGATGACAAAGCTTATCGTATAGTAGGAATTACAAAAGATTTCAATATCAGAAGCTTAAAGAGCGAAGTTGAACCTATGATATTTTTCCATTACAGAGAAACTACCTGGAAACGATATAATGTAGGTAATATTCAATTGAAATTAAAAGCAGACGATATCGATGGAACTGTAAAAAGATTGAAAACGTATTGGCAAAATAGTGTAGAACCGGGGTATCCATTCAACTCATATTTTATCGATAAGCAATTTGCAAAAACCTTTGAAACGTACCAAAAACAGCAAACCCTTTTCACGATTCTGAATGCAATGGTTTTAATGGTAGCATTATTAGGATTATTCGCTTTGTCTTCATTAATGATCGAGCAAAAATTAAAAGATGTAGCGATCAAAAAAACGTTGGGTGCATCAGACGGAACTTTGATCGTGGGGTTAACGAAACAATTTCTCTGGATTACTTTTATAGCGGTTCTTGTAAGTATTCCGATCAGTTATTATCTGATGAATGAGTGGCTGAAAGATTTTGCCTACCGAATTGATATGCCGATTTTACCATTCGTTCTAAGTATGATCTTATTATTGATTTTAACTTTCGCAGTGGTAAGTATTAAAGCATATCAAGCTACAAAAGTGAATCTTGTAAAATACCTGAAATACGAATAATGTTTGAAGTTAGATGATGGAGGTTGGGTGTTTTTGATAGCCTAATATTAACTTCCAGCTTCCAGCTTCCATCATCCATCTTCAGTCCAAAAAAATCCACCATGAAAAAACTATTCTTCATATTCATCATCAATCTTTTCCCGGCCCAACAGAGTTGGACGCTCAAAGAATGTCTCGATTACGCTTCGACAAATCATCCGCTGGTAAAGCAGGCAACTGTCAATATTCAGAAGAACGACCGACAGATTGCTGCTTCAATAGGAATGCTGCTTCCATCTGTGAATGCGGGTGTAAATCACAGCTATAGTTTGGGCTCGTCAATTAATCAGTCGAGTAATCAGCGGGAAACGCTTAACACACAATACGATCAGGTGATTGCTCAGGCAAATGCTGAATTGTTTAACTGGAGGAATTATTTGAATATTTCATTGTCAAAACTCAATAAAAATGCGAGTACATACAGGCTTAAACAAGCTCAGAATGAAGTGAAGTTTAATGTAATTCAGAATTTTTTCACCTATCAAAACAGTAAAAGCTGGTTGCAGGTTTTAGAAACGCAGATCGCAGGAATTGAAGAACAGATCAAGCGTACCGAAAAAGAAGTGGAAATAGGAAGCCGTTCAAAAAGTGATGTTTATGATATCAAAGCCAATCTGGGAACTTTGCAGGAACAATGGGTTTCGGCAAAAAACCAGCGTGATCTGGCAAAAATAAACCTTCTAAATGCACTGAATATAACACAGGATTCTATAGATTTTGTGATGGATGATAATGAATCTTTAGTTCAGGAAGATTTTAATACCGCTGATTTTACCAATAAATTAATAGAAATTAATCCAGCTTATAAAACAGTCATTGCAGAAATCAGCGCACAGGAAAAAAATATAGATATTGAAAAATCTGCCTATTTGCCAACACTTAATGGAAACTACAGCTGGTCTACTTTTTACAATAAATCTTTAGGTAATAATGTTCTTTCAAATACCAGTTTTTCCGATCAGTTTAGCCAGAATAAAAATCAGTCAATTTCTTTTGGTCTGAATATTCCGATTTTTAATAAATTTCAAATCAAAAATAACGTAGAAATAGCAAAATTAAATGTTATTAATTACAACTACAGCAAAGATTTAATCATTAATGATTTAACAAAATCGATCAATTCTTTAAAAGCTCAGTTTCTGAATGCGCAGGAAAAATACAGCCTTTTGGAACTGAATTTTGAAAACCAAAAACTGTCTTTTCAAAAATCTGAAGAAAAATATAAAGAAGGTTTAATGGATGCTTATACATTTTTTGTGGTAAGAAATAACTGGCTTCAGGCGAATTATAATTTAATAAGCAGCAAAAATGATGTCAACCAACAAGTCGAATTATTGAAAATTCTTCAATCTGAGTTTTAATATCGTGCAAATAATTTTTCACTGATTTTGCATCTATTGTAAACTCAACCTTGTCAAGGTTAATAATTCGCATATTTATTAACCTTGACAAGGTTTTGTAAAATGCTTTGAAAGAAAATGAGTAAATTTTACATTTTATAAGCTTTTGAATTCTCTTTTTTCAATCATTTCTTTTGTTGCTTTTGCGGTAAAAAATATCATGGATTAAAAAAAATTAGGACAATAATTTGATGTTTTTAGATAAAATTTTAATGCTTTTATCCATTTCATACAGATTTAAATTTCCAAAACCCAATCGCATTGCTGTAAGATTTTTGTTCTGATAAAGTAGGGTTTTGGGAATGAAAAGATTGTTTTGGGCACAGTTTCTACTGAGTTGCATTAGATTTACGGCGATTTTCCATTTCATCCACACCGCCAAACCTCCTGAAGGTTTTTGAAAATCAATGTATTCTCCTAAGTTTTGTTCTAAAAGAGAAACGAAATAATCTCGTCTTTCCTGATAAATTTTTAATGATTTTTTTAAATACCGGTTGATTTCTCCTTCAGCGATCATTTCACCCAAAACGTGCTCCATCAGAACGTCGCCTTGCCGGTCAATAATTCCTAAATATTTTCGCATTTCAATCATCAGATTTTCAGGAGCTACAATGAATCCTGTACGGAAACCGGGAACCAAAGATTTTCCAAAAGATCCGATATAAATAACCATTCCGTTGGTGTCTGCGCTTGCCAAAGGAAGAATAGGACTTTTATCATAATGAAAATCATAATCGTAATCATCTTCTAAAATGATAAAACCATATTCATTCGCAAGATTGAGTAAATCCAACCTTCTTTTTGCACTCAAAGTGACGGTAGTAGGATAGTGGTGATGCGGCGTAAGGTAAAGCATTCTAATTTTCTGTTTTTTACACGCTTCTCTCACTTCTTCTACATTAATTCCTTCCTCATCAATCGAAATAGGTTGAATTTTTACTCCGGCTTTTTGAAAAATCATGTTGACTGAGAAATAACTTAGTTCTCCGACTAAGACGATATCACCTTCAGCTAACAAAATTTCAGAGACAATATAAATACTCATTTCTGTACTACGCGTGATCAAAAGATTATTTTTTGAAATAGGTAATCCTCGTGATAGATTTAAAAACTGCGAAAGGTTTTTCTTGAAAAATTCACTTCCATCCTGATTGTATTGTCCTATTTTATGAGCTTTCCTCTTTAAAATGGAACTGTAAATTCTGGAATGATGATCAATTTGCGTTAAACGGATATCCGGAACGCCGTCATTGAAAATATATTCACAATTAGAATATTCAAATGGATTATCTAAAATATTTGAAGTTTTAAATAAAAAACCGGTCGATTTTGGATAATGTTCAAGGTTGTTTTTCTCAAAGTCTTGAATTTGAAATGGTTTTTCCTGATTTTTCCCGATGACAAAAGTTCCTTTATTGGGAAGGCTTTCAACCCAGCCTTGTGCAAACAATTCGTCATAAGCAGCAACAATTGTATTCCTGTGAACATTCAAAATAATGCTCAAAGCCCTTGTTCCCGGAAGTTTTATGCCAAAAGGTAAAAATCCTCTTTGTATTGCATTGATCAATTGATTGGAGATCTGCATGTAAATAGAAATCTCTGAACTTCTATTAATTAAAATAAAACTTTCATAAGGAAACTCAACCGGACTATTCATAATGTTAAAACTGGCACTATCTAACCATCCGGTAATATACTACTTTTGAAACAAAATAAAAACAAATGGAATTTTATAACCTTATTGATAAGATCATAAGCGATAATAAAGCTCATTCAAAATGGCTCAATACACTCTCTTTTATGGAAAATGCAGGAGCGAGAAAAATTTCTGCTTGCGAACATCCTACAAAAGTAAATTTAATTCAACTTAAACATGCTTGTGAAGAGCATCGTCATGCATATTATCTCAAAAAGCAGATTGGAAAAATCAATGCTGAATGGTGCAAAACCTACGAAGCAAATGAACTTTTAGCACCGATTGCAACACGTCAATATCTTCACGCCTTGGATGTGAAAGCTTGCAAATATCTTCATACTCATTTCGATTTGACAAAAGAAGAGCTAAAATATGCCGCTTATCTTTTTGTAACCTATGCAATTGAAGTTCGTGCCGATGAACTATATCCCGTATATCAGGAAGTTCTTACCAAAACCAATTCAAAAGTGATGGTGAAGTCTATTATATTGGAAGAAGAAGGACATTTGGAGGAAATGATCCATCAATTGGATGAGTTTTCTGAAAACTGGAAACCACACGCAGAGAAAGTTATAGAAATTGAAAAAGATTTGCATATAGATTGGGTTAATGCGATAACTGAAGAAGTGATGAAACCTGATTATGCTTAATCATTTCAATCATTTTCAGGAAGCTCTGCATAAAAGAAAAGCAGAACAGACTTTAAGAATATTAAAACCTCAATCAGAAGGCGTAGATTTTTATTCTAATGATTATTTGGGATTGGCAAGAAATAAAGAGTTCCAGAATTTATTGTTAAAACAGATTAACGATTATCCTCATTTGCTTTCAGGAAGCACGGGTTCGAGATTGATAAGCGGAAACAGTACAGAAGTTATCGAAACAGAAAACTTTATTTCAAAAGAGCATAAAAGTTCATCTGCATTACTTTTTTCTTCCGGGTATAATGCCAATTTAGCTTTGTTTTCTACGCTTCCGAACCGTCATGATACGATTATTGTTGATGAAAAAATTCACCGTTCGGTACATGATGCCTGTAAAATGTCGCATGCCAGAAAATTAAAATTTAAGCATAATGATGTTGGCGATTTGGAACAAATTTTAAAAAGACAAAACGGGAATTGTTATGTTGCGATTGAGAGTCTTTACTCAATGGATGGAGATTTTGCGCCAATTCGTGAAATTGCAGAAATCGCTAAAAAATATAATGCTTTTTTGATTATGGATGAAGCTCATTCTTTTGGCGTTTTCGGTTATGGTTTGGTTGAAAAATACCAATTGCAAACAATGGTTTTGGCAACGGTAATTACTTACGGAAAAGCACTCGGCTCACATGGCGCAGCGATTTTATGCGATGAGGTCATCAAATCTTATCTTGTCAATTTTGCATCTCCTTTTATTTATACAACCGCCGCTCAGGATATTCAGTGGAGAAGCATAAGAACTGGATATAAATTTTTAAAAGCAAACAAAAATGCATCTTCCGGATTACAGCAAAATATTAAAATTTTTCATCAGCAAAATATAAAAACTCCGTCTTCTGAAAACAGTCCGATTCAGGCAGTTTTAGTTTCGGATAATCATCGGTTAAAAGATTTGCAGGAAACTTTATTGCATGAAGGATTTTTAACCTATACTGTTTTTAGTCCTACGGTAAAACAAGGAACAGAAAGACTGAGAATCTGCCTTCACAGCTTCAATACAGAAGAAGAAATTATTGGTATGACTAAGATTATTAAGGATTTTATTTAATGTAAAAAACAACGTGACTTTTGTCATTCCGCAGGAATCTAAGAAAAGAATTTATTTTCAATAGTTGAGATTCTTGCAGAATGACAAACTAGATGGATAAAAATATGGATATAAGAAAAGGAAAATTAGAAATACAAAACTTACAACAAAAAAAACTTTTCATCACGGGCATCGGAACCGAAATAGGAAAAACTGTTTGTTCGGCAATTTTAACAAAATACTTTAAAGCTGATTATTGGAAACCCATTCAGTCTGGAGATCTACATTTTTCTGACAGCATGAAAATTAAAGAATGGGTGGGTGAAAATGTGGTTATTCATCCTGAAAGATATCGGTTACAACTTGCGGCGTCACCTCATCAGTCGGCTTTGGAAGAAGGAATTTTAATTAACAGTAATGATTTTAAACTTCCTGAAACTCAAAATAATTTAATTGTAGAAGGAGCGGGAGGATTGATGGTTCCAATTTCTGATGATGAATTTATTATCGATTTAATTGAAAAACTAAACCTTCCCGTTGCTTTGGTTGTGAGGAATTATTTAGGGTGCATCAATCATACTTTATTGTCGCTGATGGTTTTAGAGCAAAAAAATATCAAACTGGAATATCTGATTTTAAATGGAAGTTTCCCAGAAGATACAGAAAGAATAATCTGTGAAAATATTCAGGAGGAACCCAAAATTATAAGAATTCCGGAAATAGAAAACATAACAAAAGAAAACATAGAACGTATTACAAAACAATTAGAAAAAATATGACAGATAAAGTAAAATTGAGAAATGATTGGACGAAAGATGAAATTGAAGAAATCTACAATCTTCCACTCTTTGAATTGATTTATAAAGCAGCAACGGTTCACAGAGAATGGCACAATCCTGAAGAAGTACAGATGTCAACTCTTTTATCTATAAAAACAGGCGGTTGCGTAGAAGATTGTTCGTATTGCGGGCAAGCTGCACGTTATCATACCAATATTAAAGTTCAGGCATTATTACCTACGGAAAAAGTGATCGAGCATGCTCAAAAAGCAAAAGATAGCGGTTCTTCCCGTTTCTGTATGGCTGCAGCTTGGCGAGAAGTGCGAAACAACCGTGATTTTGACCGCGTTATCGACATGGTGAAAGGTGTAAATGAACTCGGATTGGAGGTTTGTTGTACCCTCGGAATGTTGACCGAAGAGCAAGCTGTTCGTCTTGAACAGGCTGGTTTGTATGCTTATAATCACAATTTGGATACTTCGGAACAGTATTATGAAGAAATTATTTCCACAAGAACTTTTGATAATAGAATAAATACCATAAACAACGTCAGAAAAGCTGGAATTACAGTTTGTTCAGGCGGAATTATCGGTTTGGGCGAAACGCATGCAGACAGAATTTCAATGCTGTTAACATTATCAACAATGCCGAAACATCCGGAATCTGTTCCAATTAATGCTTTGGCAAGAGTTGCCGGAACTCCTCTTGAAAATAACGAAAAAACCGACACTTGGGAAATGGTAAGAATGATTGCTACCGCAAGAATTGTAATGCCTTCATCGATGGTTCGTTTGAGCGCGGGAAGAATTGAAATGACAGAATTTGAACAAGGATGGTGTTTTATGGCAGGAGCAAACTCAATTTTTACAGGCGAAAGAGAAACTTTATTGGTAACACCAAATCCGGGAGTTTCAGAAGATATGCAAATGCTGCAGACTTTAGGATTAAAACCGATGAAAAGACAAGCTGAAAAAGTAATGGATCAATTTGAAACCTGGAAAGCTAACTTTTAGTTTCTAATCTCTAACTTCTATAATTTATGAATTTACAAGAGCGAGACAGAGTCGTCAATTGGCATCCTTATACGCAAATGAAAACTGCAGATGATGCTATCCCGATCGTTAAAGGAAAAGGAGTTTACCTTTTTGATGATAAAGGAAATAAGTATATCGATGCGGTTTCTTCATGGTGGGTTACGCTTCACGGTCATGCGCATCCTTACATTGCACAACGGGTTTCTGAACAGTTGAATACTTTAGAGCAGGTTATTTTTGCAGGTTTTACCCATGAGCCAGCGATACAGCTTTCTGAAAATTTACTAAAACTTCTTCCTCAAAACCAGCAGAAAGTTTTCTATTCTGATAACGGATCGACGGCAGTAGAAGTTGCTTTGAAAATGTGTATTCAGCATGCTTACAATCAGGGAAAAGAAAAGACGAAAATTTTAGCATTTAAAAACGCATATCACGGCGATACTTTCGGGGCAATGTCGGTGAGCGGAAGAAGTGTTTGGACGAAACCTTTCGGAGAGATGCTGTTTGAAGTCATTTTTATTGATACTCCTACTTCTGAAAATATTGAAGATCTCAAAGCTCAGATTTCAGCGTATCAGGATGAAGTCGTTTGTTTTATTTACGAACCGCTTATTCAGGGAGCTGCAGGAATGTTGATGTACGATGCTGAAGATTTGGATAACTTAATGAAATTCTGCAGAACACAGGAAATTTTGATGATTCAGGATGAGGTTTTTACCGGTTTCGGAAGAACAGGAAGGTTGTTTGCAGCTAATTATCTTTCAGAAAAGCCAGATATAATGTGTTTTTCTAAAGGTTTAACAGGAGGTACAATGCCAATGGGAATTACAACATCTACTAATGAAATTTTCGAAGCATTTTTGTCTGATGATAAATATAAAACGTTGTTTCATGGGCATTCTTTTACAGCAAATCCGTTAGCTTGTACTGCGGCTTTAGCAAGCATGGAACTTTTATTAAATAACGAAACTCAACAAAGTATTCAGCGAATTTCGGAGCAACATTTTCGTTTTTCAAATGTTTTAAGGGAACATCCGAAAGTTGAAAATGTGCGACAAACCGGAACTATTTTAGCCTGGGAAATTAAAAATGATCATAAAACTTCTTATTTTAACGAGATAGGAAAAAAGTTATATGATGAGTTTCTGTCACGTGGAATTGTCATGCGTCCATTGGGAAATGTGATGTATCTGGTTCCGCCTTATTGTATCAACTTAGAAGAATTAAATTTCATTTATGAAAATATTTTAGAAGTACTGAATTTCATTTAAAAATTTTAATCTTTTGCTATAAATTCTTTTGAATTTTGTTTAAAACCATAAAAAAATAAACATTTCAATACTGAAATGTTTATTTTTTCTAATTATTAATTTATCCTTAAATGAGGAATAAAAAATGATTGATATTCAGGAAAAAATCTTTTTCCAAATTTTCTTATGCTAACCTTTGTGATAAGGGCAACCTGAAGGAGGATTTACAACACGTTCGGTAACTGATGCAGGTGTTGTCATACTCATTGCAGAAGGAGCATTGAAGAACTGCTCTTCAATTATTTTTCTCTGATCAGCAGGGATGTCCTCAATTTTTCGAAGCGTATTTACCTGAATGTGTGGCCAGCTTGTTGTACCGCCATCATTTCCAAAATCAAATTCGAAAAATATAATTTGCTCGTATTGTAGCTGAAGAATTTCTTTTCCGTCTTCAATCACGGTTTCAATCCACAAGTTAAATTCTATTTCTACAGTTGGGACAAAACGATTAACAAAAGGAACATTTAAAATTCCGCCTTGTGCACCAGTTGGCATTTTCGATGACATTTGGATTAGGACATAATTGGCAACATTTTGTCCGCTCAATGTATCTCTTAATCGCATATCGGGTCTTACACAATAAGGATATAGCTCGTCTGCCAATATTCTCTGCGTATAGATTTTGTTTGATCCAGGATCGTTTTCATCGTTTAATGTTTCGTGAACCCAAGCCGGAGCTGGTTCGTCAAGATTAATTGCACCTCCCGCACCTCCCATAGTTGGTGAGATAGCAAGATGAGGAGGGTCCCAAGTTGCAATACCGGTAGGAAATTTTGGGGTACCTTTTCTAAGATAATATGTTTTCTTATCGACACTTTCTGGGGTGATATCTCCCAACACAGTAATTGTGCTTCCGTGCGGAATAACACCACTTCGTGAAATAGAATAGTCTGGAATGAAATAAGGTCCCGTAATTCCGTCAAGAGGTTTAATTTCCTGTGCCGGAATAATTTCGTAATATTTCTGACCTTCTTTCAACTGGCTCAAAAGAATGTATGAAGAATTACCGTTTTCGTCTTTTACTTCAACCAATGGCTCGTTTCTGTATTCTCCTTTGTATCCGTATTTTTCAAAATCTTCGGTAGAAAATGCATGAATTCCACGGTCTTTTTCTATAGTTTCTTTCGTTGCAGCATAATTGTAAACATCACTTAACCAAAGATACATTCCGTTTTCTTCATGAATTCCGGCGTATTGCAAATCTGGGTTTCCTTCTACCTTATTTACGCTTTTAATGGTTTGGTCGTATTTTACGGCACCACAAAATAATTCGGTTGCACCACCACGGTTACGAACACCGCCGGGAACAATTTCGAAAGTTAATTTTTCAATATATTCTTCAGTATCAAAGCTGAATTTTCCAGGAATTGTACTCGGATTTGTACCCGGAGAAGGCATAATGGTAGTATGTATTCCGCTTCCCAGAGAAGGTCTGCCGATGTTTGTATTGTAATTGGCATTATAACTTACCCAAGTTCCATTCAGTGCTTCCAAAACACCATAATCAACATTATTTGCAATTTCCTGAAGATTTTCTTCACTAAAAGGTCTCACAGGATCATCGATCAAAAGTTTCGAGTATCCGTTCATTAAATTGGCAAGATAGCCTTTCGGGTCTTGATCCTGATTTGGAACAGCAGCTCTTGAAAACTGATTTTCCTGTCCAAAAATTTCTTTATTTCTTTTTAACATGATTTATTAGTTTTTGATGGTTTTAGTTTTAAATTTAATTTGCAGGATATTCAAAAGTTGGTCCTGCATTTTGAGTCGAATTTAAAGGCTGACTCATCAATCCGATGGCCTGTTCTTTCAACGCATACATATACATAATTGATTTTTCCAATTCTTTCGCATTACCTTCTACTGCAGCCTGAATGGCGTCTAAAAGATTTTTATAGGTTTGGTTAAATGCTTTTCCCTGTGCGTACAATTGCGGATTCGATTGATAATCGCTCATTTTCGGATTGGGCTTCATCGGGTAGGCTGCGTTCCAGTCAACCGGTAATTCTTTTCCTACTGGTGGAGTGGTTACAGGCATCATTCCGTTTTCATCGGTGAAAGGTCTGTAGTCTCCGCCAAGATAAAAATGCTCATGAAAAACTTCTTTAAATCTGAAATAATGCGCCAATTCTGCACCTTCTTCAAACTGCGAAGGATCTACATCAAAAATAGAATCGTCTGCACCTTCTCCTTGTCCTTTAATTTCCTGGAAAACAGCAATTACTCCATCCAAAGCTTCTACAGGATGTAGTTTTCCGCCGCTTCCGTAATATTGTTCCGGACGAATTTGTTTTGCAGGATCTCCAGTGAAAATTCCGCCTTTGTTTAATTCTTCAAAATTTTGCGGAAGCTTTCCGTTCGCCTTATAATAAGCAATGATTTGAAAAACAACGATGTAAAAGAATAAAACGTCATAATATTCACCAATGGTATGAACATTCTGCATCATAAAACCTTTCATGTTTTCCAGCGTCCACAGATTATTTTCCTGAACAGCACTTTTAGAATATAAAGCAGAATTTTCTGCTTCAGGGGTATATTTCGGAGCTTTTACTAAAGGATTACTTGGGCTTTCAATCGCAATAAAAGTAGCAATACTGTTTGTAGAAAAAGTTTCCAGACCAACAAAAAAATCAACATTCATCGGCAATTTCATCGGATAAGTAGGGTAGTTCTGAGGCCTGTTTACCGACGGCTGAATGCTTACCGCATTCATTACATTACAAACCATAATCATGTGAAGCATTTCTTCCACAGCAACACTTCTGATAATTTGTGATGCTAAAATATTGGTTCCGTCTTTAATCGAATATAAAGCGGTAAGATAAGGTGGAATCGTAGAATGTTCGATTAAAATTGCCGTTTGCAGAAGATCTTGTAAAATCGGGCGATAATCTAATTCCGTTAATCCTTTTTTAATTTCAGAAAGTTGCCCTTTTGAAAGTTCTGCAGAAGGTTGCAAATTTGAAATTTTGCCGGAAAATTGTGTGCTTAAGTACTCATTAAATTCTTTAATCTGATTATTTAATAACAGATTTGTGAGCGTTTTGCTGTGATATTTTAATCCTTCAATCCAGTCTTGTTTATTTATTGTTGAATCAAATAATAATGACTGAAGAAAAATAGCTTCTGCTTCGATTGTATTTTTGGCTAAAGAATTTCTTGAAGAAATATTAGTTTCCTGAGGTTCTGTTTTATTGATAAGTCTTTGTCTCATTTCTTTCTATTTTAAAATTGTTTCCAGATCCTTCAATATAGATTCTACCGAACGTATTGTGAATGCTGATAAGGTTAATGTAGGATTTGAAGTTCCTAAAGTGGTCATGTTTCCTGCACCGACGATGTATAAATTCGGGTGATCCCAAGATTTACAATAACTATTGGTTACAGAATCATCCGGAGTGTCACCCATTCTGTGAGTTCCCACGATATGACCGGCTCCGTTGTAAGAATATCTCACATTGTTGTAGACGAAAGTGTTGTTATCCGTCGCGTTATACTTTGTAAAATCTTCAATATTTAATCTTGCAAACATCTGATCAGAAGCCAATTTTGCCTGTTCCATTGCTCTCATTTCATATTCATTCAATTCATAATTGATAACAGGACGCGGAATTCCCAATGCATCAACATATTGATCATTAATAGTGACTCTGTTGTTAGGATTTGGCAACTGTTCTATTTCAAAATGAAATAAAACCTGTCTCGAAAGTCTGTAGGTTAACGCTTCTTTTAATTCTTCCCCGAAAAGTCCCTGTCCTAAAAATTCTGAAAGATCAGATCCCGGTGAAAACGCAGGCCAGCTCCATCCCCAATTATCCAGTGGCGAAATCCATGCAGAAAATTCGCTTCTGAAATCTCCATCGCGGAAAGATGAAATATTGGTCGTAGAACCCGGGCCTCTGTAAGAATAAACCGGCTCTGGAAATAATCCCCAGGTAAGCATCACCATATGATCCATCAGGTTTCTTCCTACCTGATCGCTTCTGTTGGCAACCGTTTTTTCAACTTTTTGACCGTTTTCGATAACAGTGTATTTTGAATTTAAAAGAATTTTAGGATTTTCAAAAGCATTGGCTGCAAGAATGACAACAGAATTTGTAGTGTCGATTTCTTCTTCAATAAAATCTGTTTTTTCTCTGGAAGTATATCTTCTTATATGAACTTTTGAAATTTTTTCCTGATTAGCCTGATCCACACTTAATCTATAAACAACACTCTGCGCCTGAATCTGAATATGAGGATTTCTCTGCAGGTTTTCGTTTTTATTGACTTTATAAAGTGCTTTTTTGAGCGTTTTCAAAGCATTATATTTTGCCTGAACCGGACAGATCGGAACGCATGAAGCATTTCCTTCGCAACGTTCTCCCATGTAAGGATTCCAGACTGCGCCTAATGCTTTGTAATCTTCGTTTTCAATATTATTTAAGGATAATTTATATCCTGAATCTGAAGAATTGGCTTTGATTAATTTTGCTTTTCCATAAGCAATATTTGGAGTAGAATTTCTTCCCTGAGGCGAAGGAACCATCGTCAATGGGATATTCTTAAAATTCAACTGAACCGACGTTCCTGCTAATCCGCTAATAATTTGCTGATCCATATAACTTTGCGGAATTTCATCCATCGGAAAAACATAATCTTTACCATAATATTCTTCCATACTTTCCTTGATCGGATATTCCTGAGCAGAAACATTTCCCGAAACTCCTATTTCAAACTCAGCCATTTCATAATAAGGCTTTAGAGTTTCATAATCAATCGGCCAGTCCATTGCTCGGCCGTATTTTTCTTTTAATCTAAAGTCATTCGGAAGCATTCTCGGTGTAGTTCCCAACCAGTGAAGGGTAGTGCCGCCTCCAACTCTTATGGCATCACTCGCAAAAGGCATCGGACCAAACTGAACCAAATATCCTTTTTTATCAGGAAACGGCGGAATGATAGGCTCCATATCTAAAACATTGGGTGAAGGTGCTTGTTTCAGATTCGGATAAGGCGAGTTCGGAACTTTGGCTTCTTCCATGTAAAACTTGCGAATGTAATCGTTATAAGTCGTCATAGAAGTTGCGGAATCCAGTTCTATTCCGGCTTCCAACCCGGCTTCGTACATGAGAATAGATAATTCTTTATATGTTTTTGACTCGCTCATTTCAGAACGGTGGATCATTTTTCCTTTTTCTGTATCAAAAACATGATCGGTTAAAAGTTTTGCAATCAGCGATCCGGCAATTCCCGTTCCTACAATGATTACATCTTTTTTCTGTTGTGGTTTTTCTTTTTGATTCATGAGTTGCTGTTTACAGGTTTTACGCCCCAAGATTTAAAGCCAGGCTGTTTTGCTCCGGGTGGATGAGCTTGCATCACGTTCCAGACCAATCCTTCTTTGTAAGATAAATCGTTGACGTAAGCGCCTTCCCAAGTTCCCAAGTACCAAAGCGTGATAATACTGTTGGCAATATCCTGAGTCGCAGGATTGGCAAGGATGTCAGAAGAAATAGCATTATTGAGTTGATTCTGTGTAGTAGAATTTTCAAGAATATCTTTAGAAATATTCAGAAATTCTGTAAACGTTACACTTTCTATCTGATGAAGAATATGCGTGTAATAAGTCTCGGCTAATCCTGTAGATTGCAGTTCGTTCACGGAAAATCCGGTAAGAGATTCTGAGATAGCCATGAACACGTCGTAATAATAATCGTCGACGTTAAAAATTTTTTGGATAATCATTTCGTTGAAATTTGGTGTTAAAATAACTTGCCTTCTTATCATTTTAGGAAGACATTAATACAATCGAAAATAAAAGGTGACATGGTTTTAGTCTTGATCAGACCGCATAGAAATTTTGTAAAGTTTTTTTGAGTTAGACATGGTTATTAGTTTTAGTTATCCAAATTTATTGAGTTTTTTCTGAGTGAAATTCAGTATTTATACTACAATAAAATATTGATGTGGTATTTATAATGATTATAGAAAAGCTTTTTTAAATAATAATTTTTGTCATCTATTGTAATTTAATTTAGAATATTTCTATTTTGTGAGATTTTTTAGAGTTTAAATTTGGTTATTAAATGTGCTTAAAAAGTATTGATGAGTTACAAACGCAAAAGGCAAATCCAACTATTTGCCTTTACATTATAAAAAGTTTTATTTTTTATGCTTCAATAAATTCCAGAAGATCTTTATTAATAGTTTGGTGCTCTGTCGTAGGCATTCCGTGAGGGAAACCGGGATAAGTAATCAGCTTTCCGTTTTTCAACAGCTTTGCTGATTTTATGGCAGAATTTTCAATAGGAACAATCTGGTCATCTTCACCGTGAAGAACCAAAACCGGAATATCAACCGCCTTTAGATCTTCTGTAAAATCAGTTTCAGAAAACGCTTTAATTCCGTTGTAATGAGCAACAATTCCGCCCATCATGCCTTGTCTCCACCAGTTTCTCTGCACGCCTTCTTTTATATCGGCACCTTCTCCGTTGTACCCGTACAAAGGGATCGTCAAATCAATAAAGATGAAACTTGCATTTTAAGATCAATTTAAGCATAATTGATTTTCAGTGAGATTAAATTTTATTAAAGATTAAAACATCATTTATTAAACTAGTTAAATGTGCAGCAATTCTGATCATCCTAAATTTGTCATATCAAAATTAAAGAAAATGGAAAATAGAATATTAGGGCTGCACCACATCACTGCAATTGCAGGCAACGCAAAAAGAAATTTAGATTTTTATACTCAGGTTTTAGGAGTAAGATTAGTAAAGAAAACAGTAAATTTTGATGATCCGGGAACGTATCATTTTTACTTTGGAAATGAAGAAGGAACTCCGGGAACAATTTTGACATTTTTTCCTTGGGAAGGAATCGGACAAGGAAGTAACGGAACCGGCTTGGCAACTCACATCGGATACTCTGTACCGAAAGGAAGCTTAGAATTTTGGAAAAACAGATTACAACAATTTAATATAAATGTTGAAGAAAATGAAATTTTTGGCGAAAAATTGATTTCATTCAAAGATCCTGACGGTTTACAGCTACAGTTCATCGAATCATCAACTCCTGATGACAGAAAAGTATGGACAACAGATGATATTAAAGATGAAAATGCATTGAAAGGTTTCCACAACATTACTTTAACATTAAAAAAAGCAGATCCTACAATAAAAGTATTAACTGATATTTTTGGGTACGACCTGCAAAAACAAGAAGGTGAAAGATACCGTTTTGCAACCGATGCAATCGAAACAGCAAATCTTGTCGATATTATTGAAAGTGATAAAATTCTGGCTGGAAGAAATGCTGCCGGAACCAATCACCATGTTGCATTCAGGGTAAAAGATGATCAGGTTTTAATGGAATTCCGTGAGAAAGTAATGTCTGCAGGATTGAGCATTACTCCGAAGATAGACAGAGATTATTTCTATTCATTATACTTCCGCGAGCCGGGTGGCGTTCTGTTTGAAATAGCAACCGACAACCCGGGATTTACTGTTGATGAGCCTCTGAACGAATTAGGAAAAAATTTAAAACTTCCAAAACAGCACGAAGCTTTACGAGAAAGAATTGAAAATGCCTTACCGAAGTTATCATAGGTCATCATTTAATTTTAGAAGACACCTTAATTTAGCAATATCAAAAAAAATTAATACAATGGAAAGAACAGAAGTAGTTTTAGGAAACGCAAAAGGAGAAATTCAACTTTTCTCAGACAATAACAAAGCCGGGAAAATGGATATTTCGGTGATCGGAAAAAAATTAACCGTTTATCACACGGAAGTTGATGAAGAGTATGCGGGAAAAGGTTTTGCGAAATTATTATTAGAAAAACTGGTTTCTTATGCAAGAGAAAACGATTTGAAAATTGTGCCGCTGTGTCCATACGTTCACGCACAATTCAAACGCAATCCGGAAGAATATAATGACGTTTGGCTTAAAGAAAACTAAACCACCAACCAACAACTATCAACCAACCATCTAAAATTATGGCACTCATCACAGGACTTCATCATGTCACCGCTATTACTGGCAACTCACAGGAAAATATAGACTTTTATACAGGAGTTTTAGGGCTTCGATTGGTAAAGAAAACCGTTAATTTTGATTATTCAGATGTTTATCATTTCTACTTCGGAGACGAATTTGGAACTCCGGGAACGATTATGACCACTTTCCCTTACGGAAAAGATCTTGTGAACGGAAGACACGGAAAAGGAATGCTGAATACAACAGCTTTTTCGGCATCGATGGAAGCATTAGATTATTGGCTTGATCGTCTTGATCAGTTTAATATTCCTTACAAGCAGCCACAACAGAGGTTTTCAGGTGAAGTTTTTATTTATCTCGAAGATTTTGACGGATTGGGACTAGAGTTGGTTTTTACTGATAAAGATGATCGGAAAGGTTACTATAATGGCTTTATTCCAAAAGATTATACCATTAAAGGAATTCATCATGTAGAGATTTGGCTTAATGCTTATGAAAGAACCTCAGCACTTTTGACGACTCAAATGGATCATAAAGTCATTGCAGAATCTTCAAACAGAGTACGTCTTGGGACAGAAGATTTTCCGGGAAAATATGTTGATTTGGTTGCTGCGCCAGATTCTCTAAAGGGTCTTGCAGGTCGGGGAACTGTTCATCACGTGGCTTTTGCAACTCCTAATGCTGAAACTCAGCTTGAAATGATAGAAAAATTAAACAAATTCGGTTTGGAGCATACCGAGGTAAAAGACAGAAAATATTTTACTTCCGTATATTTTAAAGAACCGGGCGGAGTTTTATTTGAAATCGCCACTTCGGGACCGGGATTCGATGTAGATGAAGAGCTTGCATTTTTGGGTGAAAGCCTGAGTTTGCCAGCACAATTTGAAGAAAAGAGAGAACATTTAAATGATGTTCTTCCAAAATTTAATTATCCAACAGAAAAATACAGATAAAATAATGAGTCATATTTTAGATATAAAAACAGCAGGAAAATCTATTACTGAAGCTGAGAAAGTTTTAATAATGATTCACGGGCGTGGTGGAAGTGCAGACGATATTTTGAGTTTATCGCAGCATCTGAATGTAGAAGATTATGCCTTATTGGCGCCACAAGCAACCAATGGATCTTGGTATCCTTTATCCTTCATTGCTCCTGTTGAGCAGAACGAACCTTGGTTGTCATCGGCCATTGAAACTATCAAAAAGACAGTTCAAACTACTTTGGGTGCTGGAATAAATGCTGAAAATATTTATTTCTTCGGATTTTCGCAAGGAGCATGTCTTACACTGGAGTTTTTAGCAAGAAATGCTCAAAGATTTGGTGGCGCTGCGGCGATTATCGGTGGCGTAATCGGAGATAAAATTAATCGTGAAAATTATAAAGGGGATTTTGCACAGACTCCGATTTTTTTAGGAACAAGCGATCCCGATTTTCATGTTCCGGTAGAAAGGGTGTATGCTACGGCAAATATCTTAAAGGAAATGAATGCTGATGTTACCGAAAAAGTGTATGCTAACTTCGGACATTCTATCAATCAGGAGGAAATTGAATTAGCAAATTCTATTATTTTTAAATAATTTTTAGCCACGAATACACGAATAAAATTAAAGATATTCGTGTATTCGTGGCTAAAAAAAAGTATTATGAAAATCACAAAAATATTCAATGACGAAAACGGCGAGTCCCATTTTGAAGAAATCGAAATTCCGTTAATTAATCAAGGTGAAATTGGATTTTTATCAGAAAATATCAATGTTCAGAAAGTACAGTTCAGAAAGGTTTCCGCTGATTATGATTTCCATTGCGCTCCACAAAAACAATATATTGTACTTTTGGACGGTGGTGTCGAGATTGAGACTTCTCTTGGCGAAGTCCGGAAATTTCAAACAGGCGAAATACTTTTGGTGGAAGATGTTTCCGGAAAAGGTCACAAAACAAAGAACCTTGAAAAAAAGGAGAGAACATCACTTTTTATTCATTTATAAAAGATAAAAGATAAAAGATAAAAGATAAAAGATAAAAGATAAAAGATAAAAGATAAAAGATAAAAGATAAAAGATAAAAGATAAAAGATAAAAGATAAAAGATAAAAGATCT